>Ga0123335_1002940_pt1 | contig 24541 bp, 19 predicted proteins | sample BiotimSIPDNA_2_FD_89707 | JGI IMG/M metagenome (GOLD analysis project Ga0123335, IMG submission 89707) | Anaerobic biogas reactor microbial communites from Washington, USA - Biogas_R2 time_0 SIP DNA | ecosystem: Engineered > Bioreactor > Anaerobic > Unclassified | place: Washington, USA...
AAATGAAACGTTATCTGCGGCGATCAAATAACATTTGTATGGCTGTTCTCGGCTGGAAATCTCCAAACCAGAAACAGATGGAGCTGGAGCTCAACAGGTCTTGAACGCGCCGACTTTGCAGCCGGAATGAGGGGCTTCGCCCCTCATTCCGGCTGCAAAGTCTTTAACACACTCCATCCCTTTTTCTTGCACTTTTTAGTCTCACATCATTGACAAAACCACAATAAACATAATTTCGTGAAAATATATAAAACGCACCGTGAGGGAGAGGCAATAACCAAAATGATAACTGATATTAATAACGCAGGCAAAAACGCTCTGAATGTCCTCTGTCTCGGTTCCGGTCCGTGTGCGCCCCAGAAAAATAACGATACGGCGCATTATCTTATAAATGGTTCGGTTCTGCTTGATACCGGCTGGGCGACGGTGCAAGGGTTGATTGACCGTGATATTGACCCGCTGAGTTTTGATACAATAGTCTTTACCCATTTTCATCCGGACCACTATATGGGACTCCACTCTCTGATTTTCTATTGGCTTTGGAAGGGCAGAGATCTTAGCAAGCTGCGGATCGCCGGTCCCGCCGAGAATATCGAAATTATAGTCAGACGCGCAGCCGAATACTGGCAGGACGACTGTTTCCGGGGTATATATCCTACACTTATGCCGCTGAATCCGGGGGACAATATCAATCTTAACGGTATACACTTCGCCTGCCGCCGCGCCCCGCATCCCGTGCCTGCGCTTAGCTATCGTATAACGGCAGAAAGCGCGAAGTCGGATATCGGCTTCACCGGTGATACGCGCCATGAGCCGGGGCAGGCAGAGTTCTTTGCCGGCTGCGGCATACTCTTCTCGGAAGCATCCTGCGGTGCCTCGCGCAATCCCGATCCGTCATGGGGGCACATGTCGGCATATCAGGCGGGTCAGCTTGCCGCCGAAGCGAGTGTCGGGCGTCTTGTGTTAGTTCATACCGGCAGCCCGGAAATCTCATGCGCGGCTGCCCGTGAATACTTTGCCAATACAGAGCCGGCTGTCGTGGGGGCGGTTTACAGCGTATAAATACGGCAATATGGCTTCGATGCAGCGAATTTTAACTGCGACAAAATGAAAATATACAAAAAACGGTTTACAAAACGACTGTTTCGGTTTATAATGTTATATAGAAATGCGGAGTATTTGCCGCGTGTAAGGAAAACAAAAGGTAGTTTTAATGGAAGGCAGAATAGTAGACGTCAAGCGTTTTGCCGTTCATGACGGTCCCGGCATACGCACCACAATTTTCTTCAAGGGATGTCCGCTGCACTGTACATGGTGTCACAACCCCGAGAGTATCTCACCGTCTCCTCAGCTCGGGTTTATACCCGACAAGTGCATCGGCTGTGGGGAGTGCCGCAAGGTCTGTCCAAATGAACGTGATACGGACAAATGCGTGTTTTGCGGAAAGTGCGCCGAGGCATGTCTCGGGCAGGCGCTTCAGTTCTACGGCGCTCTGCGCTCCTCCGAAGAACTGATAGCCACAGTGCTTGAGGACAAGCTGTTCTATCAGACATCGGGCGGCGGAATGACCCTGTCCGGCGGTGAGCCGCTGCTGCAGCCCGAGTTCGCCCGTGAGCTGCTGGAGCTGGCAAAAGAGAACGGCATACATACGGCTGTGGACACCTGCGGCTATGTGGGACGCCGCGCTTTCGATATGGTGAAGCCGCTGACAGATATATTTCTGTACGACCTGAAACACACCGACCCGGCAGCTCACAGAAAACTTACCGGCTGTGACAACCGTCTGATACTTGAAAATCTCCGCGCCCTTGATGACGACGGCTGCAAGATTGAGGTCAGAATTCCGCTAATACCGACGCTAAACGACAGCGAAGAGAATATCCGCGCCTCGGGCGAGCTGCTGGCGTCGCTGAAGAATCTGACGCTGACCCGTGTTCTGCCTTATCACGATTACGCGCGTTCCAAGTACCGTTCGCTGGGCATGGAGGATACCATGCCGCATGTTGAACTGCCCGATGATGAATCGCTTAACCGAGCTGTTGATATTCTGCGCTCATACGGAGTAAACGCCAAATCGGGGCGCGAATGAAAGATGCTTGTTTTCACAAAGTCATAAGGCACGCAAAACATAGGAGTTACAATATGGCATTTAAGAGAATAACAGCGCTAATAATAGCGGCAGCGGCTGTGTTTGGGCTGTGTGCCTGCGGTCTTATAGGCGGCGGAAAAAATCAGGAAACACAGCCGGAGACAGACCCTCCGGTAACCCAACCCGTCACGACTGCGCCGCCGCCCCCGCCCGAAACAACGCCGGCACCGGAAACTCAGCCCCCCCCTCCCCCGATAGGTAAGAATCTGGAGCTGAAGGGTGTTATGCGACCCGAAAAGCGTCAGAAGCTTGGCATTCACATAGAGTGGAGCGCTTCGCAGACCGAAACCAGTGCGAATGCCGTCATAACGCTGAAGGTGTATCTTGACTGCTACTCGATACTTGTGGCGGATAAGAACTGCACCATGACAATTAACGGCGAGGAAATAAAATATAAGACCCCAAGGATATCACAAGAAGAGAATGTAGCTGCAAGTTACCTTCTAGCCACGCTTACGCACTCGGTTGCCAATCCGTCAGATACCATCTCTGAGATAAAGGTGTGGACGGCTTTCCCTTTCGGAGCCGATTACGGCAGCACCTACTTCGGTATGCTTGAGGTGTCTGGAACGATATTGCTTGCCACCGATGAAGAGCTTTCGATGATTAAATCAGAGAGTAAATCCGCAGCTGTGGATCAGCCGCCGGCTGAAACCGTAACTATCGCTCCGGAAACCAAGGCGCCCGAAACAACAGCGCCGGAAATCACGACACCGGTTACCACTGCACCAGAGACCGCTGCACCGGTTACTGCCGCACCCGAAACAATTACGCCGGTAACCACTGTACCTGAGGTCACCACACGGAATCCCAATGCGCCTGAGCTGCCCAAATCACCATTTGAGACAATAAAATAAACGGCAAAAATAGAAAAGCTGCGGAATTACAGTCGATCCGCAGCTTTTTGTGCTATTCGTTAAGTCCGGCGTAGAAGAAGTCGAGAGGCTCCTCGCTTGTGTTCATCTTGTGTCCGCCGTCCCAGAGGCAGAAAACTGCGTTTCCAGGAACACCGGCGGCTTCAAAGTATGCCGGTACCTGTTCACCCACCGGTATGGCTGATTTGTAGTCGAAAACGGCGTCCTCACGCCCAACATCGATCCACAGGCGCCGCGGCGCGATAAGTCCGGCGATCTCGGCGTCAAGGAAGGTGTTGCCGGAGTTGAACCAGCTCATATCCGGCCAGTTGTAGCGGATCCGGTCGTTGAAGCAGGCGCAGGTGTAGGCGCATTTGATACGGGTATCCGCCGCCGCAGTCATGAGGGTATAGAATCCGCCGTATGAAAGACCGTTCATGCCGATGCGCCCGGGATCTGTCTCCGGACGGGTGACAAGCCAGTCGATGGCGCGGGAGATACAGAACACCTCAACGGCAGTGATGCTCGAACCGAACTGCCGCAGCTCGATGTCGACCTTGCGGCGGTCATAGGGTGAGCCGACGCCGGGGATGTTGGATCCGGTGTCGTTGCCGGCGTTCCAGAGCAGCAGCTGGGGTGCGAAAACTACCGCTCCCCGTTCCAGATGCCGCCGCGCACAATTTCCGTAATTATTCTGCCCAACCAAGTCGCATATGAGTTCGGAGGTACCCCCGCCGCCATGCTGTGCGATAACCAAAGGCCGTTTCTCACCCTTGCGGTAATCGTTGGGTATCAGCAGAAGCCCGGAGAAATCGAAGTCCTCCATGACTTTAAGAGTGACCCGGTATGCGGTCGCCTGACCGTCGGTGACACATGGTTCAACTTTCGCCTCGGGAACGGGCATATCATAACTGCGTTCGGTCAGCGGAGCACCAAGCATGGCGATGTACTCAGCCCGATACTTTTCCCGGTTCGCGGCAAGCGATTCGGGGGAGATATATGCCCTGCGTTTTGCCGCTGATTCGACGCGCAGCCGCTCAAGATAACGATTCACCGAATCCCGGTATGCCTCCCGCTTGTCAGCCGCGTCATCAAGGGGAATCATCCCCAGCTCAATACCCTTGTAATACTGTGTGATTCTCGACATATAAGTCTCCGTTAAGGAAACCGGAGGAGCGATACCCGCCCCTCCGGTGGATTTTGTTTAAGCCGTTACTATATGCTGCTGATGTAAACTCAGTCGTAGAGAGGACCGTAGGCGGCGCAGGCGCGGAAGTCGGCAGACTCGAGGTCGGAGGTGCCGAATGCCGACCAGGCGTGCGGACGATAAATCTTCTCGGCGGGAACGTTGTGCATGGAAACCGGAATACGGAGCATCGATGCAAGAGTAATGATATCCGCGCCGATGTGACCGTAGGTGAAAGCGCCGTGGTTTGCGCCCCAGTTAGCCATTACGCTGTAAACATCGGTGAATGCGCCTTCGCCGGTAAGGTTGGGAACGAACCAGATGGACGGCCAGGTGGGGTTGGTTCTGTCGAGCAGAATATTGTTTACATCTGCGGGCAGCTCAACAGTGTAACCCTCGGCAATCTGGAGAACAGGACCCAGCTTGTCAATCATGTTCAGACGGATGGTTGTTATCGGCATCTGACCCGCGCTGTGATACTGGGAGGAGAAACCGCCGCCGCGGAAGTTGTCCTTGCCGGCAGGCGCCCAGGTGGTGGCGGCGAGCATGGCCTTCATGTCCTCTTCGGTTACATCCCACCATGCCTTCATGCAGTTCTCGCCCTTTTCATTGAGACTGCGGCCGGTTCCGTCAAGAGCCGAAGCGCCCGAGTTGAGAAGATGCATGAAACCGTTGGCGGCAAGACCGGTACACTCATATCCGGTGACGCGCTTGACAGCCTCAGGAGACCAGTAGGTACGCACATCGGAGAAGATGGCAGCCTTGTTGGAAACCAACTTAAGCATTAGCATAGACAGACCGTTGAGACAGTCGTTCTCGGTGGCGAGGATGAAAGGCTCACGAGTGCCGTTCCAGTCAAAGCTGGTGTTTAGAATTGCTTCGGTGAAGTCGGCGTTGGGGTAGTAGTCGGTCCACTGACGCTGACCCTGGAAGCCGCCGAGGATAGCATTTCTGCCGTTGGACTCCTCGACCCAGCCCATCTCAGCCAGCTTCGGGTTGCCGAGCATGATGTCGCGTATGATAATAGTCATCTTCGCGGTGAAATCCCACTGCTTTTCCTCCTCCTCCGGAGTGCTCTGGAAGTGGGGAGGATTGGTCTCGCGGCCTCTCGGGCAGTTTTCCTTGATCCAGGCGAGCACCTTCTTATACTCATCGTGGTCGTAGATGCCCTTTTCCATACGGCCGAGAATTTCGACCATGTCGACCCATTCGCCGCGCAGACTGAAATACTTCTGCAGGAAGTTGCCGTCCACGAAAGAGCCGGCGATACCCATACATACCGAACCTAAGGCGCAGTATGCTCTGTTGCGCATGAGACCTACCGCGATGGCGCAGCGGGCGAAGCGAAGCAGCTTTTCGGAAACGTCATCGGGAATAGAGGTGTCGCCGCGATCCTGAACCTCGTGACCGTAGATGGCGAACGCCGGCAGACCTGCCTGGGCGTGAGCAGCCATAACCGCAGCCAGATAAACCGCGCCGGGACGCTCGGTGCCGTTGAAGCCCCAGACAGCCTTGATGGTCATCGGGTCGTTGTCCATGGTCTCGGAGCCGTAGCACCAGCAGGGAGTGACCGACAGTGTAGCGCAGACATTGTAAGCCGAGAATTTGTCGGCGCAGGCGGCTGCTTCCTTGCCGCCGCCGATGGTTGTGTCGGCAACGATGCACTCAACATGACTGCCGTCGGGATAGAAGCAGTTGGCTTCGATGAGAGCCTTGGCGGCCAGCGCCATATTCATGGTCTGATCCTCAAGTTCCTCCCGCACGCCGCGGCGTCTGCCGTCAATGATCGGACGAATGCCTATAACAGGTTTGTTATTCATGATAAACTCCTCCGTATAATAAGATTTACTACAATATACCACATATCCGGCACACTTGCAAGATAAATTCCAAGAATTTGCCCTCAGTAAATCCCCTTTGAAGTCTCATGTTTTATAGAGAAATTATTTCAGTTTGTCGATTCTATGCATTCAATTTGTTTGACAAGAGCTATGTATCGGGGATTGTTTTCCAAAGACATAAACGTATCACATTTTAAGAATCTCGTTAATTTCCCCGAAAGATCATGATATTCCGCGTTGCCGTCATGACCGTAGCCGAATGAACAATCGCGAAGAAGGGGAATATCAAGATATCTCTTTTTATTGTAGTTCTCCGCCTGTGCAAGAATAAAAGCGAAACCGTCTTCAAGCATTTGTATTGCTTCCTCCTCCCGCCCTAATCTCACAAGACATTCCGCAGGGAAACGGTATAACGGATAATAATCATTAATAAACGGCGGTCTGTATTTTTCCTTTGTATAAATTGCATCTACTATGTTGCGAAAAGCGGAATAGCAGTATAATGCGTCTTCCAGCCTGTTTTCATTCATATACAGGCTGCCGAGCATAGCGGTTTCATGTCCCAATTTTGAAGAAAGCTGTTCAATATTTGAGCAGTGATACTTTCTTTGTTCAGCGGTTTCCCCGGCTGAGTATTTCAAATCCGCCATCAGTATACCGCGCGTTTCGCCTATATCATTCGGAAAAGTTTCTGCCAGACCGTAGGCTGCATCCCAGTTTTTTCGATGAACATGAATATCAATGAGTCCCCGTTTGGCTGATAATACTTTATCAAGTGAGGCAGAATATTTTATAACAATATCAGCCCAACGGACAATCTCATCCACAAGATTGTCAATGCCTTCCTTGCCGATGAGAGTCTTTAAGTCCGACTCATAGAATAATACCAACATTTTTCCGAAAGCGATTGCTTCGGTTAGAATTACGGCATTGTTTGGGTACACACGTATTGCATCACGGTATTTATCCAGAATTATCAATGCGGTTGAACCTTCTTCCCCATCCTTACAGCCGTCATAAATCCGGTAAATATCTTCGAGGCGAGCGTTGATTTCCTCATCTTGCCTTGTGTCGTATATGCCAAACAAAACATCTGTGGGAACACCGAACAGATTGGCAAGCGGAATAATCTGTGAGACATCCGGCATACTGATGTCGTTTTCCCATTTGGATACGGCAGGTGCTGAAATATTCAGTTGTTCAGCAAGTTCCTCCTGCGTAAGATTGTGATCTTTTCGCAGATGTTTTATAATTTGACCCATCGTTCCTGTCATGTTTATTTACCTCCCTGTTTTCTTTTTCGGTACCGTGTGTATATTATAAAACACAGAATCTGAAAATTGAAGATATTATATCGAAACCTTAGAATAACTATAAGTTAAATCTGCCGCAAATGCTGCTGTTGCAGTTGTTTTAAAAAGTTGCTGTTTGCGCAAACACCATCAAATCTTGTGCCTGCCGTTGAAAAATCCATTGGCACATGCTATAATCACCGGAAAAGGGAAGGAGGTGCGCCTGTGGGAGAGCTGCTTGACGGAATACGGAAAAGACCGCTTATGTGGATGTGCGCGGCATTTCTTTGCATGCTTCTGCCGCTGCGCTTCCTGAATCTGACGGGAAGAATTATGCTCACCGCCGCTGTCGGATTTGGAATAGTCTTACTGTTGGCAGCACAGTGCCATAGGTTCCGACAAAAAGCCGAAACCGGCAATGATACCGAAAATCGTATCCGAGATCCGCATCGCGTCCTGCTGATTCCTCTGTGTGCGGCGATGTTCGCATGTGCGGTTTCGCTTGTATATTATGACCTTTTCACCGCTTCGGTAATACGCAGATATGCGGGCAGGGAAGTCGAAACCGAATTTGTTATTACCGGCGGCGGCGCATCGGTGTCCTGGGCATCATATGCCGAAGCGCTGGTACTGCCCGAGGATGGACTGCCTTTCAGAACGCGGGTCGAGCTTTTGGGAGCCGACATTCCGGAGACGGGCGAACGCTGGCGGGGAATTGTGACCTTCTCCGAGTTTCCGGAGTACAGCTTCACCTTTCGCGAGCGGCTATACTACACCTCCCGCGGACTGATTCTGAAGGGCGAAACACATGGCGCCCTTCCCGTGGGCGGTGATTCGCTGCTTACCGTACCGCTGAGGTTGCTGGGGAGACTGCACAGCTTTTGCGAGCTGCGGCTTGAGGCTTGTCTTTCCCGTTCTGCAGCCGGATTCGGCAAGGCGCTGCTTCTTGGGGAGCGCAAGACCGCAGATCCGCTGCTTCGGCGCGATATGGAGCGGATTGGTTTATCGCATATGCTGGCGGTCAGCGGCATGCATCTCACGATAGTCACCGGCGGGGCTTCGGTACTGCTGGGAGCGCTGGGTGTGGATCGCCGAAAAAGGGTGCCGCCGCTTATCCTCCTCGCCATCGCATATGCGGCGCTCACCGGTTTTTCATCATCGGTGACCAGGGCACTCGTTATGTTTATAATGTCGGGCATTGCGATGTTGAGCGGCAGCCGAAACGACGAGCCGACCTCGCTTTTTTTCGCGGCGGCGCTTATATGTCTATGCAATCCCGCCGCCGTGACCGATGCATCGCTGCTGCTGTCCTTCGCCGCAACATTGGGCATCATCACACTTGGCAGATATATGACTCGCCGGCTGTATGCAAAAAGGCACAGAGGCTGGATTGTCAGAACCCTGTGGGCAGTGGCAGCGGCAATACTGGTTTCATTGGCGGCGATGCTCTTTACTCTGCCGGTCAGCTGGGTATATTTCGGCTCCTTTTCGCCTTGGTCGCCGTTGACTACACCTCTTTTCTCGTTGCCGGTGACGCTGTTTCTCGGTACATTGCCTCTGATAGTCCTTTTCGGCGCTATCACGCCAATTTCCGTCTGCCTCGGTGCGGTGGCGGAGACAATGTATCTTATAATCACGTGGGCGGCTTCGCATATTGCCGGTTTGCCTTTCGCGGTAATATCGCTGCGTCACGGGTTTGTCAGATATGTAATCGTACTTACTGCAACGGCGTTTATTATACTGTATCTTACCCGGGCCAGGAAGTTTCGGGCATACGCTGCCGCGGGAGCAGCCGGATTGACAGCTCTTGCTGTCTGTTTAACAGTGACGGGAATCGCTGCACGCGGCAGCGTCAGAATGGTATACGCATCCTCCGGCAGCGGCGATTGCATAACGACCGTATGCGGAGATACCGCAGTGCTCTGCGATCTGACCGAAGGCTCATACAGTATTGCTTCTGCTACAATTTCGGCAGCCGCAGAGGAGTTAAACATCACGGAGTTGAATGCGGTGATCATGACATCCTATAATCACCGAACCGTTTCACAGCTGAACCGCCTGTTGTCGGAAATAATGACCATGCAGCTGCTTCTTCCGATACCTGCCGACATAGATGACGAATCTACTGCTGCCGCTGCCTCGGACACAGCGCAGAGGATGGGTGTCCAGGTGTTGTGGTACACGCCCGGGGAAGATGCTGTCTCAATAGGTGGGCTGAATATCATCGTCAAGCTTTCGGAAATCGGACGATCGGCGAGAGTCTGTCGGGCTGTCAGCTTGGATTTCGACGGCGGATGTGTGCTATACTCAGGTTCGTCATTCTGCGATTCGCCGGACGCTTCCTTTGTGACTTCAAAATGGGACAGCTGTGACGCACTGATTTTTGGCGCCTGCGGTCCGGTTACGAAATACGCGCCGCTTTACAGCCCCGGTGAGGTCTCGGAAATAAATACGATAATATACGCAAACGATAAGCTGGCGGATATTATATCCCCGTTTATGCCGGAGAAACCGAAGCGGGTCACCCTTGGCGGTTCAGATTGGTATACAGTGCTGAAATTCCATTTTAATAAGTGAAAATGCCGGCGAATTGTAAATATTCAATGAACATCACCGATTACACAGGAATTAACGATTTAACTGTTGAAAAAAGCAGCTCTGCGGTTATATAATACAAGGTAGGGATTCTTCCCGGGAATGGAGAATTAACATGTCAATAACCAAGCTTGAAGTGGCGCGGGGCGTTACGCTGAACGTCATGGAGACAGATAAATTCAAAACTAATTATCTCTCGGTCAATTTCCTTGTACCGCTGCGTGAAGAAACGGCGTCGCTCAACTCGCTCATTCCCCGTGTACTCAGCCGGGGCAGTGAGAAATACCCGACTCTCGAGCTATTTAATAAGCGGCTCGACTACCTGTATTCCGCAAGCTTCAGCGAGAGCGTGATGAGGCGCGGCGAGAATCAAATGATAGAGTTTGCAGCGCAATTTGTTGATAACGTCTATGCCTTCGATGACACCGACATTACAGGCGGGGTCATCGAAATGCTGGACCAGCTGATCTTCCACCCACTGACCAAAGAAGGACGCTTTGTCTCCGAGTATGTGGAGAGTGAAAAGCGCAACCTTATCGATTCAATAAAGGCGCAGATAAACAACAAGCGGTATTACGCCATCGCCCGCTGCGGCGAGGAGATGTGCCGCGGCGAGAACTACCGCTTCAGCGCCGAGGGTACAGTGGAGGGCGTGTCAGCAATAACCCCCGAGTCGCTCTGGGCACAATACAAACATCTGCTGAAAAATTCCCGTGTCGAGATTTTCTTCTCCGGACGCTGCGATCCCGAAAAGCTGCGGGGTATATTTGCCTATATGTTCGCCGGCGGCATGGACAGCATACCCGAGCTGAAAACCGAAGTCATTCGCACGGCAGGCGAGGTTCGCGAAGTAATCGAAGATCAGCCGGTGGCACAGGGCAAACTTTCGGTAGGTTTCCGTACCGGTCATGTACTATCTGACGGCAACTATCACATCTTTGCCCTCTTCAATGAGCTGTACGGCGGATCTCCCACCTCAAAGCTTTTCACAAATGTCCGTGAACGTTTAAGCCTGTGCTATTATTGCAGTTCAAGACCCGAGGCGCTGAAGGGCGTCATGATTGTTGCATCGGGCATCGAGGTTGACAAGTTCGAACAGACCCGTGACGAGATAATCGCACAGCTTGAGGGTATCAAAGCGGGCAACTTCACCGATGGTGAGCTTGAGTCGGCAAAGAACGCGCTTATCAACGGATATCGTGCACATAATGACAGCCCTGCCGCTCTTGACGGCTGGTATCTCAGCCGCATGCTTGCGGGTTTAAGCGATTCGCCGGACGACGCGGCGGCAAAGGTTGCGGGCGTTACCCGTGAGCAGATAATCGAGGCCGCCGGCAAAGTCGTGCTTGATACGGTATATTTCCTGCGCGGCACCCTTCTTCCAGAGGGTGAAGATGACGCGGAAGGCACGGAGGAGTGAGCAGATGAACAACAAAGCAACAAAAACAAACAGCCACGGTTTCACCGTAAGGGAAGACAGCTCCATCGGAGAGAAATATTTCTACACCCGCCATTCAAGCGGACTTGACATATATGTGTTCCCCAAGAAGCTGACAACATATTACGCGGTTCTCGGTACGCGCTACGGTTCGATTCACAACCGTTTCCGCCGTGACGGCGACAGCGAATTTATTGAGGTGCCCGACGGTATAGCCCACTTCCTCGAACATAAGATGTTTGACAAGGGCGACGGTGTTGACACCTTCGAGCGTTTCTCGAAGACCGGAGCTTCGGCAAACGCCTTCACCTCCTTCAATATGACGGCATATCTATACTCCTGTACCTCGAATTTTTATGACTCCCTTGAGATACTGCTTGATTATGTCACCAAACCGTATTTTACCGAGCAGACGGTTCAGAAGGAGCAGGGCATAATAGCGCAGGAGATCCGCATGGGAGAGGACAACCCCGGCCGTGCGCTGCTCTTCGGTATGCTTGGCGCGATATACGAGAAGAACAGCGTGCGTATAGATATCGCCGGCACTGTTGACTCGATAGCCAAAATCAACGCCGACCTGCTTTACCGCTGTTATGAGACCTTCTATAATCTGGGCAACATGGCTCTCTGCGTCTGCGGCGATATCGAGTGCGAAAAGGTGCTTGAAACGGCGGATAAGATTCTCGGAACCGAGCCTCGCCGCGCATTCAGAGTCGAGAGCGTTCAGGAGCCGGAGCCCCGCGGTGTGTATAAGAAGCGGTTCACCCGCCATATGCAGGTGGCACAGCCTCTCTTTGCTATCGGTTTTAAGGACTGCGACATTCCGGACGACCCGAAAGAGCGTATGAAGCGCGACCAGGCTCTCGGGCTTATCTCAGATATGCTCTTCTCCAAGAGCGGCAGCTTCTACAACGAGCTCTACGCCGAAGGACTGCTTAATCCTGATTTCGGCACCTGGGGAGGGAACGAGGAAAGCTATTCCTTCAAGTCGATAGACGGTGAGAGCCGTGACCCCGAAGCGGTTTACAGACGGCTTATGGAGTACATTGACCGACTGCACCGCGACGGTCTTTGCCGCGAGGACTTTGAACGCTTCCTGCGTGTGGCATATTCGGAGTATATCAAGAGCTTCGATTCCATATCGGAAATTGCCGAAAAGTCGCTCAGCGATATTATGAAGGGTTACGACCCCTTTGATTGGCCGGAAGTTATCCGTTCCATAGACTTTGACTATGTGACGAAGGTGTTCGGTCAGGTCTTCCGCGATGAGAATGCCGCTATGGCGACGGTGCTCCCGCTGGATGATAAAACAAAATCCGAGAGCTGACGCTGATGGAGCCTTTAATTAAATGGAAAATATTATTTCATTCCCGGGTCTGGGTATTGAAGGGATCAAGCTCAACACGGTAGCATTCAATCTTTTCGGCAGAGACATCGCCTGGTACGGAATCATCATCACTTGCGGAATCATAGCCGGGTTCATGTATGCAATGTACCGTGCAAAGTTCGAGAAAATAAGGGAAGACGATGTTCTCGACCTTGCCATCTGGGTGGTGATATTTGCGGTAATAGGTGCACGGGCATACTATGTGCTCACCAACCTGGACAGCTACAAGACCTTCTACGACGCGATAGCCATATGGAACGGCGGTATCGCCATATACGGCGCGATTATCGCGGGCGGTCTGACCATCGCGATATTCTCAAAAATCAGGAAACTGAATACCCTGAAATTGCTGGATATGGCAAGCCCCGGAGTCATGCTCGGGCAGGTCATAGGACGGTGGGGCAATTTCGTGAACGCCGAGGCCTACGGTGAAATGACAGAGCTGCCCTGGCGCATGGGTATTCAGAATGCCCACCACCCCGAGACGATTTATGTCCATCCCACCTTCCTGTATGAATCGCTCTGGAATCTGCTGGGCTTTATTATTATCAACAGCTTCTATACCCGTAAACGCTTTAACGGTCAGATTTTTCTTTCATATATAACCTGGTACGGCTTCGGCAGGATGTTCATAGAGGGTCTGCGAACCGACAGCCTCTATGTTGGATCCTTCAGGATATCGCAGGTTGTGGGCTTTGCCTGCTTTGTAATCGGCTCACTGCTGCTCATCGCGTTTTCGCTGAAGTCAAAGCTTAACCGAGGCACGGCGAATCTGACGAAGGCGGATGCCGCACTGTATGAGATTGACGGCGGAAAGCACAAAGCCGGCGAAACATACGAAAAATCCGACCTTGATACAGACAGCGCATGTGCCGACGATTCTTCAGCGGACGATTTGTCCGGTGAAGGGAAAACAGAAGTAACAGAAGAAACAGGGAAAAACGCAGAAACGCAAGGGGGCAAGGATCAAGATGGCAAAGCTGATTGACGGCAAAGCGATATCCGCGCAGATCCGCGAAGAGCTTTCCGATAAAATAAAAACAATGGACAAAAAGCCGGGGCTGGCTGTGGTGATCGTAGGCGAGGATCAGGCGTCAAAGGTATATGTGCGCAACAAGCACAAAGCCTGCGAGGAGGTCGGCATCTACTCGAAGGTCTTCGAGCTGCCCGAGGAGACCACCCAGGAGCAGCTTTTGGCTCTTATTGACGAATTGAACGCGGACAGCGCCATACACGGCATACTCGTTCAGCTGCCTCTGCCGCGCCATATATCAGCCGACGCGGTCATCGAACGCATCCGTCCTGACAAGGATGTGGACGCTTTCCACGCGGTTAATGTGGGGCATATCGTGCTGGGGGATCCGCTGTTCCTGCCCTGTACACCCGCCGGCTGCATGGAACTCCTTTCACGCAGCGGCATTGACGTCGCAGGCAAGGAATGCGTTGTTGTCGGCCGCTCCAACATTGTGGGCAAGCCGATGGCAATGCTGCTTCTGCATGCCAATGCCACAGTCACGATCTGCCATTCCCGCACCGCCGATCTTGCAGGTGTGACCCGCCGCGCCGACATTCTCGTGTCGGCTGTTGGCAAAGCCGGCTTTATAACCGCGGATATGGTCAAGGACGGCGCTGTTGTCATCGATGTAGGTATGAACCGCAATTCCGAGGGCAAGCTCTGCGGCGATGTGGCATTCGACGAGGTTGCGGAAAAGGCTTCGTATATCACACCCGTACCCGGCGGCGTGGGCCCCATGACAATAACCATGCTGCTTCGGAACACCATCACAGCCGCCGAAAATTTTGCGGCTGCAAACAAGTGAGGATAATCAGCGGCGGGAAGGGTATCGATATACCCTTTACCCGCCGCGTTTTACTGTCGGAGCTGCTCACCCAAGCCGGGATACCCTTTGACAGTCCCTGCGGCGGGAAGGGTATATGCGGTAAATGTACCGTAGAGGCTTCCGGCAGTCTTGAACCCCGGCCGCAAAACGGCAGATGCCTCGCCTGCCGGACCTGGGCGACGGGCGATGATGTGACGGTAAGAATCGGTGCGGGGTCGGATGTCATAGGTATTACAGAAAGTTCGGTTTCCCTTAAAGGCGGCACGGGTCTGCCGCTGACCGGCGATGAGGTTTGCAGCGGACTGGCGGTTGATATCGGGACCACTACCGTGGCGGGCTATCTCTACGCTTTGCCCGAGGGAAAGCTGTTGGGTTCGCTCTGTCTCCCCAATCCCCAGGCACAATACGGAGCGGATGTTATCTCGCGCATAGAATACGCATCTTCCGGTGGTCTTAAGCAGCTCACCCGGATGATTCGCGATACCGTTGCCGACCTCTGCAAAGAATTAGGTGCGGTGAACTGCCGTCGCCGTGTGTTGGTAGGAAATACGGTCATGCTTCACCTCTATGCGGGACTTGACCCGACGGGAATATCCCGGGCGCCCTTTACTCCGGTCAGCCTTTTCGGCAGTTCATTTAACGGAGCGGATGAGACGCTTGTGCGCTGCATCTCGTCATATCTCGGCGCCGATACGGTAGCCGCCGTACTTGCCTCGGGAATGGCGGAACGTGAGGAAACGGCGCTGCTTATCGACATCGGCACAAACGGAGAGATGGTTCTCTCACACAATGGACTGCTAATCGGTTGCTCCACCGCCGCGGGACCGGCGTTTGAGGGAGCGCAGATTTCGCAGGGAATGCGGTACGCGCCGGGAGCCATCGACCGTGTCAGCGTGTCTGAGGGCAGGGCTGTCTACACTACCGTTGGAGATAAAAAGGCAGTGGGAATCTGCGGTTCGGGGCTTATCAACGCTGCTGCCTGCATGCTTGCCCTCGGAGTAATGGATGAAACGGGCTATATAGAAGAGTCCTGGGAAATCTCGGACAGCGGAGTCTTTATCACAGCAGGTGACGTGCGCAAACTTCAGACGGCAAAAGCCGCCATACGCGCCGGAGTTGACGTAATTCTTGACCGCACGGGCATTTCAGTTGATGAGATAGACACCCTTTACCTTGCGGGCGGATTCGGCTCCTTCGCCGATATGGGCAGCTGCAGCGCTATCGGTATGATCCCCGCCGAACTTGTGCCGCGCGTAAAGGTTCTGGGCAATGCCGCCGGTGCGGGAGCCTCAATGATTCTGCTTGACCAACGGAATCTCGAACGCACGGAGGAAATCGCCAACCGCTGTGAAGTACTGGAGCTGTCGGGCGACTCGGGTTTTGCCGATGCCTTCATTGAGCGCATGATGTTTGAAGAATAACCATAATATAAAAAATATAACGGCAGACCATTCTGAATTGGCGGTCTGCCGTTAGTCTTTTATGCAGATAAATCAGTCGACGTCTGAATCCTCGATAGCTTTATAGCGATTCTTCATCTCCTCAGGTTCGACATATGGCGCGGGCTGGTCGTTGGCAATAGCTTCATCAGACCAGTCCATAGTCCAGGGCTTCTGAGTGCGGAATTCGTGGACGAATCTGTTCTTGAGTACTCCCCGCCTCTCGAGGCTGATCATACAGGCACGGGTACAGCCCCGGGCGCCGCATACCGCTTGTCCGGTGTTGTAGAGATTTCGCGGTTTCTTGAAGAAGGGCGAAATGAAGTTTGGCTTGTAGTTTTCACCGTTGTAACCGCCCTTTTCGCCTTCCTTCACCCTCTCGGCGCCGGTGAAAACGTAATTGCATCGATCCTCGTCTATCTTACCCCACTCCACCTCCTTGCCGGCGAGCGTGACCTTGACCGTTTCGTTGGGGCTGATGCAGTTGCCGGGGCACTCGCGGACGCATGCCATGCAGCGGTTGCAGAGGGTACCAGGTTCCATAACGGGATCGGGTTCCAGTTCCAGCTCGGTGATGATAATACCGATGCGCTGGCGCGGTCCGAACTCGGGTGTCAGCAGCATCTTTGAGTAGCCTATCTCACCGAGACCGCAGAGGTAGCCGGCGATGCGCAGGTGAACCATGATATCGGGAATCGGCTTGCCGGGTGCTATGGGACGAGAGTAACCCTTACGCGGTCTGCCTACATTGTCAATGGCACGCCAGTCCGATTGATGTCCCATGGGAACAGCCTCATAACCGGCGTCCTCGATGACCTTGGCGACGTTGATAACCGTTATGGGCATGTATAGATAGGTTATACCGCCGTAGCCCATCGACGAGTAGTTTGAGAAGTAAGTACCCTCTTCGATCCCGCGCAGCGAACCCCTGAATACACGGAAGCCCATGGCTATGATCGATTTGGCGCGGGGCATTATCTGCTTGGGGTCCATCTGGGGCGGAGCGGTGTTCCAGCGTTCAATGTTGCCTATACCGACCACATCGGCGCCCATGCTTTTAGCCAGTTCCTTGATCTGCTTTGAATCAAGTGCCATATTTTTAATCCTTTCTTTCTGCGGTTTTTCTCGCGCGCTGACTCTTTACTTGTAAAATCATGTTGTATTTTGGAAAACTCTGTGGTATGGTGAGTATACCACAGTTATTTACATATTGCAATACACGATTTGAACATGATATAATACAAAACGAACCGATTTGGAGGAGTATATCATGAGAGTTAAGGATTTGGACGAGCGAATCGAGGGCTTCTCGGCGCGGGATGTGACCTCTAAAAGGTCGGAACGACCCTGCGGTCATGTGGGCGGCTCGGCTTCAACATATCGTCCTCGAAGCATGTTTCTCTACGCAGCGGAGGGCTCCTTTGATATGATCGACAGCGGCGGTGCGGTGCTTATTACTGTCGGCACCGGTGAGCTGCTTCTTCTGCCCCAGGGCTGCCGTATAGGAAGCGTATATACCGGAATCCGCAATGTTTCGGTATGCCTCAGTGCGACTTTTATCGATGATATCGGCCCTTTTGTACTCAGCCGCAATCCCGTTAAGCTTAGAGAGCCTCGTCCCGGGCTGTTTAGCAAGCTCTTTGAACCGCTGGCAGATGCCGATTATCTGCCCTCCCGCAACGGCATCCGTGAAAGTGCCGTGCTGTTTCGTCTGCTGGACGAGCTTGGAGATATTTCGAGAGAAGGTGAGGTATACGACGATATCAGCTCCGACAGCTGTGCGGCTGAGATTCGCCGCAGCTTCACGAAGAACCTGCCGGTATCCCGGCTTGCTGCTTCGCTGAACATGTCGGAGGGGCACTTCAGACGCCTATGCCGCAAAAGCACGGGACTCAGCCCGGTCGGTTACCGCAATCGTCTGCGTGCGGAGAAGGCGCGTGAGCTGATTCTGAGCGGCGGTTATACCTCGGCTGAGGCGGCGGCAGCGGTTGGCTTTGCCAATGTCAGCTATTTCTGCCGCGTCTACCGTAGTTTCTTTGGCGAAACGGCTGGAGATACGGCGGGCAAGTGAACAGGGAGGTGCGAAATTTACGTGAAATATAACGATTATCGCTTGCAAGACGCGGCAATATATGATAGGATATCATCATTAAACAACGGAGGACTGATATAGTGTATACACCAGAAATGATTAAGGCATACCTTGAGCGCATCGGACTGGCATACGATCCGGAGCGGGCGCTTGACGCCGGCTATCTGCGCGATCTGCAGTACGCTCACTGTACAACGGTACCATATGAGAATCTTGACATAGTGGAAAGAATACCGCTTAAGCTGGACGCGGAGTCTTTATATGACAAAATAGTAACTCGGGGGCGCGGCGGCTACTGCTTCGAGCTCAACGGCGCCTTCGGAGTTCTGCTTAGCTCTATAGGCTGGGATGTCACCGAGTATCTGGCGCGTTACCTGCGCGGCGAGACCGAAATTCCCATGCGCCGCCATCGGGTACTGCGTGTCAAATGCGGCAGTCTCAGCTATATGTGCGATGTAGGTGTCGGTCAGTCGGCGCCCCGTGAGCCGCTGATTATTCAGGAAGGACTTGAGCAGACACAGGTCAGTCCCGACGGCAGTGTCAAAGAGACCTACCGCTTCAGCCGGGACGATTTCTTAGGCTGGGTGCTCAGTGACTTTCACAAGGGCGAGTGGCGCCGCTATTTCTCCTTCACCACCGAGCCGCAGCTGCCCATTGACTTCGAGATGCCCTCCTGCTGGTGTGAGTACAGCCCCGACTCTCCCTTTACTAAGAAAATATCGCTCTCCCTCAAGACGCCCAACGGCAGAATAACTGTTGACGGCAATGCCTTCCGGATTTTCGAAGGCGACAATGTGACCGAGACCATACTTTCAGTGGATGCTCTCGAGACCGTAATCGCCGAACGCTTCGGAATACGCAGATAAGCATATCAACCGATTGGGAGGTAAAACATGGCAAAACTCAGAGAAAAGCTGTGGATATGGGGACAGGATATTGGAAGTCACCATAAAGTAAGCAACAATGTATGGAACCTGCCCGGCGAAAACAAAATGTCGCCGGTTGAAGGTTGCCGTTACCTCGGAATCCCGAACTGCTGCCGTGTGGTCATGAGCGGCAAGCCTGAGCCGCCTTTTGACGGCGAGGCGAAAAAGCTGGACGTGCTTGAAAAAGTCGTCTGGAGCCTGATAGGCGACGGCGGCTCACGGCGCAACAATGATACCACCGATCTTGAGGAAATAATCCGCATAGCCGGAAACCATCCTAACATTGTGGGCGCCATTATGGACGACTTCATGAATCCCACCCGCATGAAAATCTTCACCCCCGAGGTGCTGGCTGGTATACGCAGGCGTCTGCATACCGCTGTCCCCGGCCGCCCATTTGACCTTTGGACGGTTATCTACACACATGAACTAATTGAGGAAGCGAGAGACTATCTCGCGCAGATAGACCGTGTATCGCTCTGGACCTGGCATTCTGCCCGTGACCTGGGAAAGCTTGCCGATAATCTGGCAAAGCTGCGCGGTCTTACCGAACCGGACAAGCCGATACTCATCGGCTGCTACCTCTGGGACTACGGAGTGGGTGCGCCCATACCCGGAGAGCTGCTCGCCGCGCAGCTTGAGAGCTGTCATAAATGGCTCTGCAGCGGCGAGATCGACGGTATCATCTTCTGCTCAAACACTATAGCCGACCTGGGTCTTGAATCGGCTGAGTATGTGCGCGGCTGGATTGCAGAATTCGGTGATGAGGAAATCTGAAAATCATAAAACATAAGGAGGTTTTGTCATGTTAAACTGTGATATTCGCGAGTTCGGTGCGATAGGCGACGGCGTGACCATGAATACCGCGGCAATTCAGGCTGCTGTGGATGCCTGTTCGGCTGCCGGCGGCGGTACCGTTACCATTGCCGAGGGATGCTACCTCAGCGGACGCTTCAACATGCGCTCCGGTGTTATGCTCAATATCGAGATCGGCGCTGTTCTGCTCGGAAGCACAAACGGATACGATTTCCCGGAGATCGAGACGGATTTCTGGAAAACCGAATTCGCCCCCCGCTTCAACAAGCGCTGCTTCATCTATGCCGAGGGCTGCCACGACATCGGTATCTGCGGACGCGGCGTAATCGACTGCCAGGGAGACGCCTACTGCCGTCCGGTGGAGGGGCGCTGGCTGTATGAGCGCATTACAACCATATCGCCAGCGAGAATGGTGTTCTTCATAGGCTGCCGCAATGTTACGATCTCCGACATCGTCATGAAGGATCCGGCTGCCGGCTGGTCCTACTGGATCTGCGATTGTGACGATGTGCGCATACGCGGCATACGCATATATGCGAACCTGCGTCATCCCAACAGTGACGGTATACACGTCAACTCCAGCCGCGATGTCGTCATCTCTGACTGTATTCTATCCTGCGGCGACGACGCTATTATTGTCCGCGCATATACTACCCCGCTTCACGAACCAAAGCCCTGCGAACGGGTCGTGGTAACCAATTGCGTATTAACCAGCCGCGCCTCGGGGATACGTCTCGCCTGGTACAACGACTGGATAATGCGCGACTGCACCTTCTCAAATCTTGTCATGCATGACACCAACAACGGTATCGCCATGCAGCTGCCGAAAATTGGTCCGACCAGGGGCAGCGACCAGGGCGACACACCGACACATATCGAGCGCATCATGTTTAACAACATAGTTATTAAACATCCGCACGGCCATTCTATCCTCTTTATTACCGCAGAAAATCCATTATTCGACACGGTGCGCGATATTACATTCTCAAACATCAGAGCGGAAGGTAAGCTCATGCCCAAGTTTGTCAGCCGTCCCGACGCATATTACAAAAATATAACAATCGAAAGCTCCGAGTTCACCGTTCCCGACGGCGGCAGTCCCGAGTTCAGGTATGTTGACGGACTGCGTCTCAACAATGTGACCTTCAATAACTGAACTGTTTGACATTTAATCCCGTGTAGCAGACTATACCGGCATGACAGTTTTATACATTTTCATGGTTCATCGGAGCCGGACGGGCAGCCTGTAATCGTATGAAGCTGTTAAACCGTAAAACACCGGTGTGTATACGTTATGCACCGGTTAAATAAACATGAGGTAACGAAACACATGAACAATAACCGTCTTAAGCCCATCTCACTTATTCTCCTTGCCGCGCTGGTCGTATCGCTGGCATTGTCGCTGCTTGCCTGCGGCGGCGGAGACAAAACAACTGCTGAAACCACTACGCAAGCTGATACCACCAAAGCGGCTGAAATCGAGGAGGAGGTCGACAGCCTCACCGCGCGTCAGAAGGTGCTGGACGATTTGCCCGACTTCGACTTTGATGGCAGGCAGTGGCGTACCCTCACCCAGACGGAATATGCCTGGGATGTCTGGGTCGAGGCGGAGACGGGCGATATAGTCAATGACGCCGTATACCAGCGCAATCGCGCCGTGGAGGAACGTTTTAACATAGTCATACTGCCGGCTGACGCACCGTCGTATACCGAAGCGAGCGCGAAAATCAAATCCACCGTGCTTGCCGGTGAGGATGCATACGATGTGTTTCAGGGTCATATGATTCAGACGGGCGGCGATGCGCTGAGCAAAATATTCCTCAACCTGTATGAGCTTAAGCATGCCGATTTCACAAAGCCCTGGTATCCGAAGTATGCTATAGAGGGTCTGACCATGAACGGTCGTATGTTTATCGGCCTGTCGGATATGACACTTGCTATCATCCATCGCACCTACTGCTATATCTATGACAAACAGATGGCGGATTCCTACGGCATCGAAGATATATCGAAAATCGCCCTTGAGGGCAAGTGGACGGTCGACCGTCTGATAGAAATAACCAACCAGGTATACAGCGACCTTGACGGCGATTCAACAAAGAGCGCGGGCGACTATTACGGATTCATGTCCCCGGTGGTCAACGCATCCACTACCTATTACTACAGCTTTGACATAGAGCGTCTGAGCGTGGACAGTGACGGTGTTCTTACCCTCGGATATAATGACGAGCGCATGATGACCGCCTACGAAAAACTTAATACTCTGTTCGCCTCCGAGGGAACCTGGAGCGACAGCAAATCTGCTTCTGTTAATGACTTTGCCAATGGCCACTCGTTGATTGTCAGCACGGTTGTGGGCAACACCCTGTCTTCGCTGCGCGATTATGAGAACGAATATGGTATAATACCTTATCCCAAGCTGGACGAGGCGCAGGATAACTACTACACCATCTGCGGCGGCGGTGTCAGCACCATATCAGTACCAAAGACTATATCCGATACAGAATACAACGGCGCGGTAATAGAAGCGCTGTCATCCGAGACCTGGCGCAACACCGTACCGCAGTATTATGACGTGGCGCTTAAGGTGAAAGGCACCCGCAATGAGGAGTCGATTCAGGTGCTCGACCTGCTGCTTGACGGACGCGCGGTAGATATCGCCCTCTGTTATGACGGCTGGAAGGGTTTCTCCTATAAACTTCATACACTCGTGGGCACCGGAACCGAGTGGGCTTCTTACTATGCTTCAAACAGTGAACCCATAAAGGCACACTATCAGAAGGTTGTAGATCTCTTCTTTGAGGATTGAATATCAGACGGGTCCCGAAACTGTCATTACAATATAACTATTTCAGGAGACATGACCCAATGAACATTAAGAGACTATCAATAATCCCTTTATTCCTAACTCTCTTTGCCGCGGTTTTCTCATCATGCGGCGGGGCTTCAGATAATATGCTGTCTGTTACCGCAGATACCGTCACCGCGACGGAATCTGCCGAAACCGAGCCGGCATATGTATATCCGGATGTGAACTACAACGGTGCGGAGTTTCGAATCCTCAATTTCGACCAGCTGTGGGATATGTTTATACACATAGACTTTGAGCAGCTGGACGGTGAGATACTCCATGACGCCGTATACAACCGCAACCGCAAGGTGGAGTCACAGCTTGGCTGCAAGATTGTCGAAAAGGAATTGGTAAATACCTCAAACACCACATCGGAACCCACCAAGGCGGCAAAGGCTTCAATCCTCGCCGGCGAGGATGCATATGACATCATGTACCTTGATTTCAAGTCCGACACCTCGATTATGACCGAGGGCTATCTGCTGAACCTGCTGGATATGCCGGAGTTCAATTTTTCGGAGGAATGGTGGGATACGGCAATAACCGATTCTTTGACTTATAACAACAACCTTATAGGCGCATCTGGCGCACTGAATCTGATGCCCTTTGATGCCACAGCGGTGCTGTTCTTCAATCAGGACATGTGCAACGAATTCGGTTACGACCTGCCATACGACAAGGTTCGCGACGGTACCTGGACATTTGACGCACTGGCTGAGTATACCAAGTCTGTGGCTAACCTGAACGGCGATGCTGACTGGGGCTGGAATCAGAATAACAAATGTCTGTACGGCATGGCAATACATCAGTCCGCTTTCTGTCAGCGCTTCATCTACTCCGGCGGCGCGGATTTCGTAAAAGTCGGCAGTTCCGGCAAATTCGAGCTGACTATCGATACAGAGCGCTTCTATTCGCTGATGGAAAAGCTGGCGTCCTTATGCAAGGCTGGAGAGGGTTACGCATTTAAGGCATCATGGGACGATTTCAACGCAGATATAGGCGGTTACTGCTATACCTTCTACAATAAGCGTTCACTTTTCCTCACAGCTGAGATAAAGACAGCCCAGCTGTTCCGCGACATGGAGGACACTTTCGGCATCGTGCCAAATCCCAAGTATGACGAGGCTCAGGAGGAATACAGAGTCTGCGTCTGCCCATTCCTCATGACCGTTCCGGCGACAAACACAAATCTCTCCCGTACAGCTACAATAGCCGAGGTGCTGACCCATGACAGCCATTGCGATGTGATACCCGTCTATTACGATTACATAGTGAATCAGAAGGGGTTGCGCAATGAGGATTCCATCGAGATGATGGACATTGCCCGCCGCGGACGGGGTATAGAATTAGGCGAGGTCTACGGCCTGGCAAACGAGCTTCGCAACAAGATGAACGATCACATACTTGCCGGCGACCCGGCAGTGGCTTCGGTGGTGGAGTCATACCGCGCGAATGTTGAGGCGAATATAGAAAAGTTCATCGCGGCTCTCGAAAATTAAACCGAAATATTGACAATTACGCCGCCCTTTGGTATAATCAGCAAAAAGGGCGGCATTTGTCCGCCTGTTAAAATTATGGAGGACCTCTTGAAAAAAACTATTTCAATTATCCTTGCCGCGATTATGCTGATAATAAGTGTTTCGGCTTCGCTGATTTCCTGCGGCGCGTCTGAAAAAGACATCCCGTCTGCAGCCGGAACTACAGCGGCAGAGGAGACAACAACCGTTAAACTCTACCTTGACGACCTGGGAAAATATGACTTCAACGGCGAGACCTTTACCGCTCTTGTACGAGCTACACGAATTGATCAGATAGACGTTGAGGAGGAGATCGG
>Ga0123335_1002943_pt1 | contig 24522 bp, 18 predicted proteins | sample BiotimSIPDNA_2_FD_89707 | JGI IMG/M metagenome (GOLD analysis project Ga0123335, IMG submission 89707) | Anaerobic biogas reactor microbial communites from Washington, USA - Biogas_R2 time_0 SIP DNA | ecosystem: Engineered > Bioreactor > Anaerobic > Unclassified | place: Washington, USA...
CTAAAAATGAGGCTACTTTCCAATCCAACACTATACCACAAAATCACTGTAGCGACGAAATAAAAGTAGAAATTTTTTTTGAATCTATTCTATTGATTGATAATTTTTTGTAAAAAGCGACCTTTCCCTTTAAGTGTAATGTAGTGTCCAGAGAGAGTTCCTGTGTAGGTTTATTATTGAGGATTTATAATTTGTTTGGATGTAGTGGGTTGTGTTTTTTAGTTCCTTAGTATCTGAGTTCCTAAGTTTGCAGTAATACTTGATGCTTGTATCTTTGATTAACAAATTGTAAAAAACAGAAGCATGTTGTCCTTGCAATCGGTCGAATGGTAAATTACTGTATATATTTGTAAGGTTTGGCTTTGAGTGTGGATAAGTGCCTATAACTTTCAGTTCTTCATTGTGATAGAATAGAAAATGACTTAAAAAAAGTCTTTGGTTAAGAGCGGAATACACTCGGCAAATATTGGGAGATATTTAAAATTTATTGATAAATTTAAAAAGAGAATCGTAATGACAAAGAATCAGAAGCTCTTGAATTGGGTAAATGAATGGGCTGCAATATGCCAACCCAACAATGTGTATTGGTGTGACGGATCGGAAGAAGAAAATCAGCGTTTGCTTGATGAAATGGTAAAATCAGGCCAGGCTGTAAAATTAGATGATAAAAAACGCCCGGGAAGTTACGCTTTCAATAGCGATCCTAGTGACGTGGCACGTGTTGAAAACCGCACATTTATCTGTTCTGAAAAGAAAGAAGATGCCGGCCCAACCAACAACTGGAAAGCTCCAGCAGAGATGAAAGCTGAAATGCTTGAAAAATACAAAGGTTGCATGAAAGGCCGTACAATGTACGTTATTCCTTTCAGTATGGGACCTCTTGGCTCGAACATTGCAAAAATCGGTATTGAAATTACTGACTCTGCATACGTTGTTGTAAACATGAGAATTATGACCCGTATGGGAAAAGCTGTTCTCGATGTACTGGGCAACGATGAGTTTATTCCTTGCATTCACTCTGTAGGAGCACCTCTTGAAGCAGGTCAGAAGGATGTTCGTTGGCCTTGTGCATCAAACATCGACGACAAATACATTTCACACTTCCCTGAAACCAACGAAATTTGGTCGTTTGGTTCAGGTTACGGTGGAAATGCTCTTCTTGGCAAAAAATGTCTTGCTCTTCGTATTGCCTCTAACATGGCAAAACGTGAAGGTTGGTTGGCAGAGCACATGCTTATCATGGGCATCACCAATCCAAAAGGCGAAAAGAAATACATTGCTGCTGCATTCCCAAGTGCTTGCGGTAAAACAAACCTCGCTATGTTGATCCCAACTATTCCTGGTTACAAAGTGGAAACTGTTGGTGACGATATCGCTTGGATGAAATTCGACAAAGATGGTGTTTTGCGTGCAATTAACCCAGAAGCCGGTTTCTTTGGTGTAGCTCCGTTTACTTCTGAAGATACAAATCCTAATGCAATGCACAGTGCCGACAAGAACACTATTTTCACGAACGTAGGTGTTACACCCGACGGTGACATTTGGTGGGAAGGTATTGGTTGGGATTGTCCAGCAGGAACTATTACATGGAAAGATAAAGTTTACGATCCGGCATCAGGCGAGCCTGTCGCTCATCCAAATGCTCGTTTTACAGCACCAGCTAACCAATGTCCAGCTGTTGACCCAGCTTGGGAAGATCCTGCTGGTGTGCCAATTTCAGCTATCTTATTCGGTGGCCGTCGTCCAAGTACTGTGCCATTGGTTTACCAAGCATTTGATTGGAACCATGGTACTTTCATGGGCTCTATCGTAGGCTCTGAAGTTACTGCTGCTGCTATCGGTTTGAAAGCTGGTGTACGCCGCGATCCATTTGCAATGTTACCATTCTGTGGATATAACATGGGTGACTATTTTGGACATTGGGTAAGCATTGGCAAAAACGCTCCGGATAAGAGCAAATTACCATTGATTTTCAACGTGAACTGGTTCCGCAAATCACCTGAAGGAAAATGGTTGTGGCCAGGTTATGGCGATAATATTCGCGTATTGGGTTGGATCATCGAACGTGTTCTTGGTAACGTTGAAGCCGTTGAAACTCCAATTGGTTTATTACCAAAGAAAGAAGATATCAACATCGAAGGTCTTAAAGGCCAGGCTGAATTGATGGATGCTTTATTGGAAGTTGACAAAAACCTTTGGTTAGACGAGTGTGAATTGATTGCAGAACACCAAGCACAATTTGGCGAATCATTACCAAAAGAAATGAAAGAACAATACGAACAATTGAAAGCAAGACTTGCTTAATTTGGATTGATTACAACATAAAAAAATCCCGCTCTTAGCGGGATTTTTTTTACCATCATCTTTTCTTATGATCGGGGGTGAAACCTGTTAATCGTATCTTTAAGATACTCTTTGTTAAGATGGGTATAAATCTCTGTTGTTAAAATTGACTCGTGCCCAAGCATTTCTTGAACAGAGCGCAAGTCGGCACCTCCTTCAATCAGATGTGTTGCAAATGAATGCCTGAAGGTGTGTGGACTAATTTTCTTGTTCAAGTTAATTGCTTCGGCCAAGTTCTTAATAACGGTGAAAATCATCACCCGGCTAAGCATCTGACCACGACGGTTCAAAAATAAAATGTCTTTAGCGTTTGATGCAATTTTCAACGTTTTTCGATACGTTTCAACGTATTTTTTGATTTCAGCAATAGCTCTAGGGCTTATTGGTACTAACCTTTCTTTTTCACCCTTCCCCTTAATTTTCACATACCCCTGCTCTAAGAAAAGATCGCTGATTTTGAGGCTTACCAATTCCGAAACACGCAGACCGCAACTGTATAGTGTTTCCAAAATGGCCCTGTTTCTTTGACCTTCGGGTTTTTCTACATCAATAGCGTTAATTAACGAATCAATTTCCTCCAAACTCAATACATCAGGCAATTTGCGTCCAATCCTTGGAGCTTCTAACAACGATGTAGGATCGCTGTTAATGCTCTCTTCGATCAACAGAAATTTAAAATACGATTTAATTCCCGAAATTGTCCGGGCTTGAGTTCGTGGACTTACTCCTCTTTCGTTTAAATATTCAATAAAACTTTTTAAATGATTTAAACGGACTTTCTGCGGAGTTATTCCCTTAAAATTCGATTTAATGAATTCCAAAAGCTTGGTAATGTCATTAATGTACGCATTAATAGAATTTCCCGAAAGGCCTTTTTCTAGCCTTAAGTATTCCTCAAAACCTTTAATACTGTCATCCCATTTCATGATTCTTCACATTTTTTTTGATATAAGTTAAACAATTATCAATAATATTGGTTCTGTAAAATCTTTTTTTTTTCAACATAAAAATTGTACTTTTGTCTTATTAATTGAATAATAGGTATTTATGGATATAAAAATTATTAATGGCCCTAACCTAAATTTACTAGGTATTCGGGAAAAAGGCATATATGGAGACCAAAGTTTTGAACCGTATGTATCAAATTTACAAAATAAGTATCCTGAATTAATAATTGATTATTTTCAGTCTAATGTTGAAGGTGAAATAATTAATTATCTTCATCAGGTAGGTTTTTCTTGCGATGGAGTTATAATCAATGCGGGGGCTTATACTCATACTTCAGTTGCCATTCGGGATGCAATTTCTGCCATTAAGGCACCTGTAGTTGAGGTACACATCTCAAATATCCTAACGCGCGAAAATTTCAGGCACGAATCGCTTATTGGCCCTGTATGCCGGGGAAGCATTATGGGATTTGGCTTCGATTCGTACCGCTTGGCTATCGAGAGTTTTCTTGAGTAGCATCATTAGCGCATGTCGATGACTTCAATATTGGAGTTTTTCTTCGTGTCGAAAATAAAAGTCGATGGTTCATAATTTGTTGTTGTGGTCATCGATTTTATTTTAATTGTATATTCATTATCGTCGGTGCCATACATTTTGGCATTCATGATTTGATAGTTCGATAAATCGATCTCCAAAATAAGGCGTGAGAATTCTTTCACCGTATGGGGCAGCAATTCAATTTTACAGGTTTTCTTGCCCGAATTTGTGAATTCACCCAAATAGGTGTTTTTGAATCCTTTTTCATAGATTGTGAACACAGTGGCCGGGTTGAGTAACTCTCCACTCTCGCTGCCAGCATTGTTTATGCTTACTTCTTGTGCTTCGCGCATGTAAGTCCATTGAGTTTTACCATCACAGAAAATCTCAACACCTCTCATAGTTAGCTTGTACTTATCTTTTTGCAAGATCAGGTTTCCTCCGGTGGTTTCGTTTAATCCTGCGGCATTGTTTTGCATCGTAAAATCAAAACTTGCTGTAATGCTGGGGTAATTCCTCGTCTTTTCTGATACTTTGTCGAGTACGGCTTTTGCCTTTGCATCTGATTGTGAAAAGCTTTGTAACGATATGATCGTCAGTATTGCTAAGATAATTTTCTTCATATCCTTTCTACCTAATTTTTTGTTGTCTTCTTTCTACACACACTCTTTTCCTTCTACAACAATTAAGCACCAGCAAAATTGCGATGCCGCAAAACTAATATGTATTATGTATTTATCAAAATTTCTACAGAGAATTCAATTTTTGTTCCAAACTGTATTCGTCCTGGTACATTACCCTTCGTGCCTTGCTGCCTTCGCTTGGTCCTACAATACCCGCAGCTTCCAGCTGATCCATAATTCGGCCTGCACGGTTATAGCCGATCGAAAATTTGCGTTGAATCATTGATGTTGATCCTTGTTGGTTCAATACTACCAAACGGGCAGCATCGTCGAAGAATTCATCTTTTTGATTAAGGTCAACTGCACCGGGCATGTCGCCATCAACGCCAAGAAATTCGGGAAGTAAATATGCTGTAGGGTATGATTGCTGAGAACGTATGTGTTCTACAATTCGCTCTACTTCGGGCGTGTCAACTAGGGCACATTGCAGTCGTGTCACATCGCTTCCGGCTGAGAATAGCATGTCTCCTTTGCCAATCAACTGGTTTGCCCCGGGTTGGTCAAGAATAGTTCTGGAGTCGATCATCGAGGCTACTTTAAATGCAATTCTTGAAGGGAAGTTGGCTTTTATAACCCCTGTAATGATATTGGTTGATGGCCGCTGAGTGGCAATTACCATGTGTATACCAATGGCACGGGCCATCTGTGCAATACGGGCAATGGGAAATTCAATTTCTTTTCCTGCAGTCATAATCAGGTCTGCAAATTCATCGATAACCACCACAATATATGGCAGAAAACGATGCCCTTTTTCAGGGTTGAGCTTTCTTGAAATAAACTTCTTATTGTATTCTTTTATGTTTCGGGTGTTTGAACTTTTTAAAAGCTCATAACGGTTGTCCATTTCAATGCCAACCGAGTTAAGTGTTGCTTTTACTTTTTCTACGTCGGTAATGATTGGCTCGTCGCTATCGGGCAGCTTGGCGAGAAAATGTTTCTCGATTGATGCATAGAGGTTTAGCTCAACTTTTTTTGGATCGATGAAAACAAATTTCACTTGCGAAGGATGCTTTTTGAATAGGATAGAGGCTATAATCGCATTTAGCCCTACCGATTTTCCTTGACCTGTAGCCCCGGCAACCAAAAGGTGGGGCATTTTTGTCAGGTCGAAAACGAAGGTTTCGTTCGAGATGGTACGCCCCATGGCAATAGGAAGTTCTGCTTCGGTTTCCTGAAACTTTTTAGAGGTGATGATTGACCGCATTGAAACTACCTGTGGCTGCCGGTTTGGAACTTCGATCCCGATAGTCCCCCTGCCCGGAATTGGGGCAATAATTCGAATGCCTAAGGCCGAAAGGCTCAGGGCTATGTCGTCTTCGAGGTTCTTTATTTTAGAAATACGGATGCCTTGTGCGGGAACAATCTCGTAAAGGGTAACCGTTGGCCCGATAGTGGCTTTTATTTTAACTATCTCAATTTTAAAGTTTTTCAGTGTTTCAACAATCTTGTTTTTGTTCTCGATTAATTCTTCGTCGCTAACTTTCGATTTCAGGTGCGAATAATCTTCTAACAGATCGACCGATGGGTAATTGTAATGTGATAAATCGAGTTTGGGATCATAATCTTCCAATGGTTGGTTTTCATATTCAACTTCCTTGTCTTCATCAAAAATGTCGTCTTTTTCAACTTCAATGCTTGCATCGCTGGTGCTGAAATTACTTGTAGCGTTTTTTTCAGCAGTTCGATTGACAATTGTCTCTGTATCAATATTTTCTGGTCTATGGACAAATAGTTCTTCGTCGTCGATCATTTCGTCTTGGGCCGGTTCTTCTTTCTTTTCTTTTGGCTTCCTCGAGAAAAGGCTACGTTTTTTTGGTTTGTCTTCAAAAAGTACCTTTTCATTTTCTGATGACTCGATTATTTCTTTAGGTTCGGTTGGTTTCTTCACTTTGTCAATCAACGGAATAACACCTTCTTCCTCTTCTTCATCAAAAGGTTCTTCGTCATCATTTTCTTCAGATGATTCAGCCTTAGAAATTCTCACTTTCACTGGCTTTTCTTTTTTGGGCCTGCGTCTGAAAATATGTGTAAAACTGTCGACATTTACCACGAGATAAATGAGCAGTGTGGCAAGTAATATGAAAAACGTACCAATTTTTCCAATCATAGAGTCGAGCCAAATGGCTATATAATACCCAAATGTACCACCGGGGTACACGCTTGCTGTATCGTATTTCCACTCGAAAGCAAAGCCAAGGGTAACCGAAAGCCATACAAGAATAGCAAGCGATTGTACCGTTTTAGTGAGAAGTGAGGTTATGTGTTGATTAAGTAATTTGAGGGTATAGATGGCCATGATGAAAATGAAAACGAACGATGAGAGCCCGAAACTGCGATTCATCAATACGTCGGCTAAAAAAGCCCCTGATTTCCCGGTGATGTTTTCTACCTTAATATCAGTGTCTTTTATCAGGTCGAGCCACTTCATTTGAAGTTTGCTTTGATCGGCATCGGCGCTAAACAGGTAGCTTACCATAGCCATAAAAAGGTAAATAGTGAAGACTGCTAAAACAAGGCCAATTATGATTTTTGTTTTTTCGGTTCCTTCAGGGTTTCCTTTTTTTATCTCCGACGTTGCAGTCTTAGATTTAGTATTTGTTGTTTTTTTCTTTTCGGCCATAGAAATCGTAAGGTTATTACTTCTGCATGCAAATTTATCAAAATCGATGAAACAGTCATCGTGTTTATTTGAACGAAAAAGTTTTACCCCTGATTATTTTTGAATTTATTCCGTTGACTAAGAATAAAAACGTCTTTATAAGCATGATAATTGCAAAAGATCCTTATTTTTCGGGGGAAACAATTTAATAGAGCAAAAACAAAGGCTTTATAATAAAAATAAAGCCTCTGTTGTTCTGTAGAATAGGATTAATATTTTCTAATTTTGAAGAAAGCCACCAAATCGTTTAAGTGACCTGCCTGTGCAGAGAGTTCTTCAGCACTTGCAGCAAGTTCTTCGGATGCATCTGCATTTTGTTGGGCAACTTGGTTCATTTGCTGAACTGAATCGCTTACTTGTGAAACCCCTAACGACTGTTGCATGTTCGATGTGGTGATGTCTTGAACGAGTTCTGTTGTTTTTTGTATTTCGGGAAGGAGTTCCATCATTTTTTTTCCAGCGTCTTCACTTACTAATCGACTTTCAGCCGAGAGTTTGATAATTTCTTCTGCTGCTTTTTTACTGTCATCGGCCAAGCGGCGAACTTCGCCTGCAACAACGGCAAAACCACGACCGTGTTCACCTGCCCGTGCTGCTTCAACAGCTGCATTGAGTGCTAAAATGTTGGTCTGAAATGCAATATCGTTGATTATGCTGATTTTTTCTGAAATTATCTGGCTCGATTTTATTGCTTCAGAGGCCGATTCTACTACTTGGTTGATTTTGTTCCTTGACTCGAAAGAGATTTGTTCTGTTGTCTTCGCGTTTTCTGCATTGTGTTGGATCATTGCCGATAACTCTTCCATTGTTGATGATACTTCCTCTATGGTTGATGCCTGTTCTGCAGCTCCTTGAGACATTTCCGTGCTCGTACTGCTCATTTGGAGGCTTGCAGAGGCAATATTTTCTGAGCTTGATAAAATCCCGGCAATTGTATCTCGTAACCTGTAAACCATTTTGTTTAATGAAGAGGCAAGTTGACCTACTTCGTCTTTCTGATTTAGATCGATATGTGTAGTAAAGTCGCCTTCAGCTAACTGGTTTGCAAAATCCACTCCTTTCATTAATCCGTTAGTAATAGTTTTGCTAAAGAAATAATTAAGTAAAATGAAAGAGCCTATCGCCGCGATTGTTACAATTGCGATCAAAATGAACAGTGTGTATAATTGGCGGTGTATGTCAGATACAAACACGGTACCGGCTATATAGGCATCTATTTTTTCTATATATTTGAAATATAAGAATTTATCTTCTCCGTCTAATTCATAATTAATTTTGCCTGATGTTTCGTTTGAAGAAACCATTTGCTTGAAAAAACTGAAATCGGCATAACTTTTCCCTTTGTCGGTTGGATGAATAATTACTTCTCCATTTTTTGATATTAACATGGGATAACCTTTGTTGATAAACGATTTTGTATGAAATAAACCTTCAAGGTTATTCAGGTCTTTCTCCCGTTGTCCAACATAGAGCATCCCTTCAACTTTTCCGTTGATGATAATTGGTGAATAAGCAGTTAGATACCAATCGTCGACAACAAATGCACGGCCAGTATAGGTTTTCCCAGTAAGTACAGTTTTTACAACCTGTGAGCTATTCGGAATATATGTACCGATTGCCCTATTCCCTTTTGCATCTGTAACGTTGGTCGATATACGCATAAAGCCTTCAGGAATCCGCTGAAAAATTGTTGCTGTTTGTATACCGAATTTTTTAATTTGGTCGACATGCGTAATGTCTTTCTGAATTTGTTTGCCATTTATTTGCCATACATTTACTTCGACATCTGACGATATATTTGTCATCTGATCAATGGCATTGAATGTGATTTTTTCCCCGCTTTTGATTTCTATTTTTCCAACATTTGACAGATATTGCTCAAAAAGCGTCAACCCTAATTCTGTAATTTGCTGGTTTTTCTCTAATTCTAGGTTTAAATACCCCGACATGTCAGCTAATTCGTTCTTTAAATTTGCATCGACCGAATTATATATTTGTTTTTTGCTGCTTACATAATTGTAAGCCGACATGGAAAAAATAATGAGAAACACGAACAGACTAATGACAATATTCATTCGCTGCCCAATCTTAATGTTGTTCAGAAAATTCATAGTAATTTCTCCCCCCCCCCCAAGAAACAATTTTTTTTGCTTAATAAAATCGATTCAAAACTATGTTTTTTTTAAATCTGTTTATGTGAATTCCTTTTCTGAAGAAAGTCTTTTATTTAATAATAATGAACCCGAAAGGATAAGTTAACATTACACCAAATCTGTAAAATAGTATAAATGTTTTGTTTACGATGTTCTATTGTTGTCTGTTTTGTGTTTACTATAGAAGCAATATGTATGAAGTATGCCTTTTCGTTTGAAATTTAGAGTGGATTGTAAAACAAAGTTGAAAGGAATAGACTTTAAAGAATTTTTTCACAAATGTTCGAACTGTTTTCAGTCAACATATATAGTATTGGTCTATTTCTTGTTTTGCAAAATGCAGACTAAGACTTTTTCATAATTTTTAATTTTTGACCGATGTATAGTCCCCTTGTATTGGTTATATTGTTTAGTCGTTTGATATCATCGGCAGAAACACCAGAATATTTCTTTGCAATTTCCCATAAGTTATCGCCGTTTTTAACGGTATGGATGATGAAGTCTGTTTCTGTTTCTTCCTGTGCAACAATGTTGGTTATTTTTGTTTTTCCAATAAAACGTTGTTTTTCTTCAAATGTCATTGTTTCCAGGTCTCGATAATCATCGACCGAACCTGTTGGAACATATATTGTTAGTTTTTGTTCCGCCCTGATTATGTTGCCTCTGATATTATTCCAGTATTTAATATCAGAAACTTTTGCGTTGAACCATTCGGCAATTTGACCAATAGTTTCGCCGGTCTTTACAGTGTATGAGACTTTTGTTTTGCCTTTAATATTAGGCACATTACTACTTTTCGACGAAGAAGTTGTAATGGCTTCAGGCTCTTTTAACCGGTTATCTGGAAAATAATGTTGTCGGTTATGAGCAATAATATCTTTTTCTTTCTCAATGAATTTGGTAATTTGTTCGATGGGCAGAACCAACGGATAGGGTTTGTTCTTTTGTGCTGGAATAATGTCCTTTTTGTACATTGGATTTAGTTCTCTCAGTTCTTCCATGCTGATGTTAAGCGCTTCAGACACTTGCTTCAGATTGATAAATTCGGTAACCAAAACCGAGTCGCTATGGAGTTGGAAAGATGGGGTGCTCACCGAAAGGTTATGATGTTTGTAATAGTTCATTATATATGCCGCCGATATGAAAGCCGGCACATAACCCCGTGTTTCTCTTGGTAACCGATAATAAATAGACCAGTAATCCCGTTTTCCGCCACTTCTGGCAATGGCTTTGTTTATATTCCCCGGACCACAGTTGTATGCTGCAATTACTAAATGCCAATCTTGATAAATATTGTAAAGATCACTTAGATATCGGGCTGCTGCTTCAGTCGATTTTATTGGGTCACGACGCTGATCAACATACGAATTTACTTCAAGTCCATATTTTTTTCCTGTACCATACATAAATTGCCATAAACCGCTTGCGCCTGCCCGAGAATATGCTTTGGCATTTAGAGCTGATTCAATGATGGCCATATATTTTAATTCCACCGGAAGATTATATTTATCGAGCGTCTCTTCAAACATTGGAAAGTAGTAATTGGCAAGGCCTATAATTATTTCAACTTTCTTCCTGATTTTTACCGAGTAGAATTCAATCATTTTTTTCACCGATTCGTTGTAAGTCAAATCAATCATTGAATTCAACGCTTGAAGCCGTTGTATGAAAACCGAATCAGGAATTGTTCCAAACGGCGATTCAACACTGAAACATTCTTGCGAAAGATGAGGATCCTGGTCGAGCGAAGATGGAACTCTTGTACTATCAATATTGTAGGCTGTTCTGATATACCAGTCGTTCATCAGGCTATCAAATTTTTCTGAAAAGATATCGTCGAAAGCCTCGTTGGGTGAAGTGTAGATTGAATCGAGAATAATGGTCGAGTCAATATAGGCTGTCTCTACATTGGTTGAAGCACTAATTCCAGGCTTATTTTCAGTATATGCAAAAACTTTCGCAGAAGATAAAATTAAAACGAATTGTAATACGAGTATGGACTTACGTATAGTCATAATCAATAATTTAAAACGTTAATGAAACATTGGCTCCCAACACGGGACTATAGCAAATTGGCTCAATCATGAATGGGCGAATGTTCACGGTAAGGTTTTCATCAATATCGAAGTCAATAAAATGAGCTCCAACATTAGCATCCAGAATATTAAGCAGATAAAATCCAGCGGTTATTATAATAAATAAATCTCTTTGGTTGCGGTAGTAATCAATGTTTTGCTTAAATCCTTCACTATATTCTGAATATTTTTCTTTTATTGAATAATCATATTTCGGATAGATCGTTTCGTAAGCTTTCGTGTTGGGATTGTTGTCGTTAAGGTCGAAATAAGCTTTTTTATTGTTGATATACAATTTATTGTATTGTTGTACAACATACGTTAATCCACCAATACCAGCCAGAATAAATGGTGTTTTCAGGTATTGGCGATTATAAATTTGCCCTAAGCCGGGCAATACTGCCGAGTACATGGTGGCTTTCGAAGGATAATGTTTCTTAACCTGCACTTCGGATTGTTGTGCAATAGAGTCTTTCACCGGTGACAAAGCAAATACGTTGGTCTGAAAAAAAAGCAGACCACTGACAATAAGCAATATTCCCCGGTATACTATGTTCAACCTTAAATTTTTAATTGTTTAATTTGTCGAGTACGCCAATAATACGTTCTAAATCTTTATCAGAATTGAAGGGAATAACGATCTTCCCAGCTCCTTTATTATTTATTTTAAAGTCGATGTTTGTCGAGAAATGCTTTGTCAAGTGTTTTTTAAGCTCATCGTATTCAGGTGAAAATGGAGTTTTCTTGTTTTCTTTCTTTTGCTCCTTTTCTTGACTTTCTTCTGAATTTATTTTGCGGACAATTTCTTCTATTTTGCGAACAGAGAAATCATATTTAACAATCTGCTTATAAAGCATTATTTGAGTTTCAGAGTCTTCGATGTTAATTATTGCGCGGGCATGTCCCATGCTGATTTCACGATCTCTTATTGCTTTTTGGATCACTGCCGGAAGTTTCAGCAAGCGCAAATAATTGGCAACAGTAGAGCGTTTTTTTCCAACCCGTTCGCTGAGTTCTTCTTGAGTAATCTGGCATTCGTCGAGCAGACGCTGATAGCTTAACGAGATTTCTATAGCATCTAAGTCTTCGCGTTGTATGTTTTCAATAAGTGCCAGCTCTAGCATGCGATCGTCGTCCGATTCTCTGATAAATGCAGGAACTTTTTCAAGTCCGGCAAGTTTCGATGCCCTGAACCTGCGTTCACCTGCAATAATCTGATATTTATTCTCGGATACTTTCCGTAAGGTGAGAGGCTGAATAATACCAACTTCTTTAATGGAGTTGGCAAGGTCTTGAAGCGCTTCTTCGTCGAACGTTGTGCGGGGCTGCCATGGATTGGCTTCGATCTTCGATATTTGAATTTCATCGATCGATGTAGCGGCTACATGTTCCTGGTTTACGCTGTCAGCGCCTTCTATCAATGCGTCTAATCCTCGTCCTAATACATTTTTCTTGGCCATACAATATCTGAGTACTTTTCTGATTTTACTAATTAATTCGCTGAAACGGGTATCGTGTTGCGGTCGATAATCTCCTGTGCAAGGTTCAGATGGTTAACAGCTCCTTTCGAGGCAGCATCATACAAAACAATAGGCTTGCCATATCCCTGAGACTCACTGAGTTTTATATTCCTTTGGATTATAGTGTTAAAAACCATATTCTGGAAATGGCGTTTTACTTCTTCGTAAACCTGATTCGATAAATTAAGCCTCGAATCGTACATTGTAAGTAGGAACCCTTCAATTTCAAGTTCAGGATTAAGCTTGTTCTGAATGAGTTTAACGGTATTCAATAGCTTGCCTAATCCTTCGAGGGCAAAATATTCGCATTGAACAGGAATAATTACCGAATCGGCAGCAGTGAGTGCATTAACGGTTATTACCCCCAACGACGGTGAACAATCAATAATTATGAAATCGTATTTTTCCTTTAAGGGAGCAATTACTTCCTTCAAAACTTTTTCCCGGTTGGGCATTTTCAACATTTCTATTTCAGCACCAACCAAATCGATATGCGACGGGATAAGCTCCAGCTTTTCAACTTCTGTTTTGAGAATAGCAGTTTCAGGATCGATGCGGTCGACAATACATTCATATATTGTATTCTCAATCTTTTTCAAGTCGAATCCATAGCCCGAAGTGGCATTGGCCTGTGGATCGGCATCGATGAGCAAAACTTTTTTTTCCAGTATCGCAAGACTGGCTGAAAGGTTAATTGCTGTTGTGGTTTTTCCTACTCCACCTTTCTGATTTGCAATTGCTATTACTTTACCCATTTGTATTTTTTTTGACCTCCCAAAAATAACATTTTAACTTGTATTGACAGCATATATTTTTGAACAACGAAAGTTGTTATTGACTAACTTGTTGCTTTACAGATAAATTCCTTTGAAGTTTATCTTTCTTTAACATTACAGCGGGTCAACATCTATCGCAAACACTACCGAGCCGTTTTGTTCGTAATGTTTCACTTTGTCGATGGCTTGCAAGATGTTGCATTTTATTTGTACCGGTGATTGGCTTTTGCTGATTTTTATCCTTATCATCAACTGGTAATATTGCTGGATTCTGGCCAGAAGCGGGTATTCAGGACCTAGCACAACGATATTTTCTAATTTTTTAAGCTCAAGGGTCAGTTGTTGAGACGCAAGTTGAGCCCGATCTCGGTTTTTATGCTTCACGGTAATATAAACTAGCCGGAAAAATGGAGGATATTGGAATAGTTTTCGTTCGTGTAATGTATTGGAAAATAAATGGTTGAAATCACCGGAAATAACATGCGAAAGAATAGGGTGGGAGGCCTGATACGTTTGAATCACTACTTTTCCCCTGCCTTTTTTACGTCCAGCACGACCGCTTACTTGCAACATAAGTTGAAAAGCCCTTTCGTGCGATCTGAAATCAGGATAATTTAACAGGGCATCGGCATCAATAATTCCGACCACACGAACATTCTCAAAATCGAGGCCTTTTGTAATCATTTGAGTGCCAACAAGAATATTGGTTTTCCCGGTGGAAAATTTATGTAATATCTTTTCGTGAGAATGTTTGCCTTGCGTAGAGTCATGGTCAAGCCGCTCTATGGTTGCATTAGGAAAAAAGATTTTCAATTCATCTTCAATCTTTTCAGTACCAAATCCTTTCGATTGAATATCTGTTGACTGGCATTTTTCGCAGGTATTTGGCAGGCGTACAGTATATCCACAATAATGGCACTGAAGATTATTCTGTAGTTTGTGATAGGTGAGGCTTACATCGCAATGTTTGCACATGGGTATCCACCCGCAGCTTCGGCATTGAATATAAGGAGAAAAACCCCTGCGGTTTTGGAAAATAATAATTTGCTCCTCATTTTTTAGTGCGGCACTAATTTCATTTAATAAGATTGGGGTGAAGAGGGATTTCATCTGCCTTCGTTTTATGGCATCAGAAATGTCGGCGATAACTATTTCGGGCTGAGCAACATCGTAATAGCGCTTATTGATATGAACATACCCATACTTTCCGCTTTGAACATTATAAAAAGTATCGAACGAAGGTGTTGCTGTTCCCATTATGATTTTTGCCCCATGAAAATGTCCCAGCATAACGGCTGAGTCGCGGGCGTTGTATCTCGGCGAAGGGTCGAATTGTTTGTAACTGGTTTCGTTTTCTTCATCGACAATAATAAGTCCCAGGTTCTCGAACGGCAAAAAAATTGAAGACCGGGCCCCCAGTATAAGTTGGCAGTTTGTGTTTTCATCTTTGTCAAAATGCAATACGTTATTCCAAATTTCTACTCGTTCTGCATCGTTAAATTTTGAATGATAAATGCCTGCCTTTTCCCCAAAAACAGCATTTAGCCGATCAATTATTTGCGAAGTGAGTGCAATTTCGGGCAAAAGATATAAAACTTGTTTTCCTGCACGAAGTTGATCTGCAATCATTCGTATATAAATTTCGGTTTTGCCGCTTGCTGTAACCCCATGGAGCAGGACAACATTCTTTGATATAAATTCCTGATAAATAAGGTTCAACGCTTCTTCCTGCGTCTGGCTTAGCTGGGGTAACTTTTGCGTTTGTTGTTGGTGGGCGTTAATGCGCGAAGTTTCTACAGCAACAACTTCAATATATTTTTTGTCGATTAAATTTTTGAGAGTGCCTTCAGAAAAATGACCTTTCAGCATAAATTCTTTCTTAAGGATCATCTCTTTGGGTTGTGATGAAAAATGATGTAACTCATTAATAAGTAGCATCATCATGTTGAGTTGCTTTTTGGCTTTTTTCAGATTTTCAAAAGCTGTATCGAAATCATTTTCATTAACCAGCGTTGGTGATATTTTCAGATAAGGGACCAGTTTAGGCTGATATTTTTCCTCGACTTTTTCTTCAATCCGAATGGCATCTTTTTTCAAGAGTGATTGAATGATGGAATATGCATTTGTCTTTTTTGTCAGCGAGTTGATTTGCTGTATAGTTGCATGTTCTTGACCTTGCAGGAACAGGAAAACCGACTCTTCAATGCCCGAAAGACGTTCATTCTCAATCCAATCGTAGTTTACATGTACCGAGGTGTGGCTTTCTAGTTTTAACCCGGCGGGTAACGCGGCATTCATTACATCGCCAACTGGACAGCAATAATACGCTGCCATCCATTCCCAGAAAGAAAAAGAATGAAGACTAACTACCGGTTCATCATCGAGCAGGGTTTCTGTCTCTTTGGTTTCGTATTCCGGTTTGTTGGTATGAATCCGGATGATAATTGCCGTGTAATACTTGCGGTTTCCAAATTGTACAATGACACGGCAGCCTACTTTTGCTTTATCTGCAATTTTTTCGGAAATCCGGTAAGTAAAGTATTGGTTGAGTGGTACCGGTAATATACAGTCGATATAATAAACAGACTTTTCCATGTGCTAATTTGCACAAATATACGTCTCACTATTTTAAACGCGTTGTTGAGCGCTAATTTTTATTCCCTTTTTTTACGACCATGAAAGCGCCAAAAATAAACATGAGCGCACCGACCCATGCCAATATGCTGAAGTGTTCTGCGGGTATCCATGAAACTTGTTTCCATGAAAGAATGGCCATGATTATGAAGGTGATAATCGGGTTGTTTACAAGTAAGGCACTTACCTTGTTTGCATCGATATACTTAAGCGAAGCATTCATGCACCCATAGGCAACGAGTGTATTCGCGCCAAGAAAAAGTAAAAGCAGCCACCATTCAAATGAAATATTTCCCAGTGTCTCAAAATTGGCTAAGGGCAGGTATAAAATGGTTGGGAGTCCGTATAAAAAAAGGTTAAGCGTTTGCGGCGGATATTTCGTAACCAGTTTTTTTTGCATTACCGCATATACCGACCAAGCAATGGCTCCCAACACGAGCAAGGCAATTCCGGCATTAAATTTCTCAGGCGATGTAAAAACAGCTTTAAGTTGTTCATAGTAAAAAAGAACGAAGCCAACGATTACTACTCCAAAACCCAGCAATTGTTGCTTTCGGATTTTTTCGTGGAAAAAGAAGATCCCAGCCAGGGCAAGCAACACTGGTCCAATTTGAATTACCACCTGAGCAATGCTTGGGCTGGTGAGTTCAACTCCAATCTGGAATCCAATGTAATTGATTGACAAACCAATAGTTGCCAGAATTAGTTGCCATGGAGGCTTTATCAGAATTCTAAACTGTTTTCGATCGGTAATAAGAAACCAAATGGATAGAAAAGAAAAGGCCAAGGCAAATCTTATCCAAACAATTGTAAATGAATCAACAGCCCTCGACGCTACTTTTAAGCCAATGGCCAGTACACCCCAACAAACTACGGTAACCAGCGCAAGTGATAATCCTTTGTTTTCGTTGTTCATAGTTTAGTGACTTCCAATGGTCATAAATATTACACCGGTTATAATTCCAGCCAAGTATAATGCTTTTTTCCTGATGTTGCTTTCTTTAAAAAACAATGCAGCAAAAATGAACGGGATTACGACACCGCTGCGCCTTATTCCCGACAAAATTGAAATAAGTGAATCGGGGTAACTTAACGCAAAAAAATAGAAAAAATCACTCATTGTGAGGAAAATACCTATGCATGGAATAGTCCATCTCCATTTGAATGGAGTAGAACTTTTGCGTTTAGGGTACCAAAGCAGCGTCACAATTATAAGCATGAGAATTAACTGATAAACTCCTGACCAAGCCTGTACTGCAATTCTGTCGATTTCTCGTACCATATATTTATCATACAGGCTACTTGCCGATCCAAGGAGGGTAGCACCAATAATGGCGAAGACCCATCTATTCTTTTTAAAGTCGATGCCTTCGAGCTTGCCTGTTGTCGAAAAAAGATAAAAGAAGGTTAAGGTAATCAGTAAACCAACCCACTGGAGCAGGTTCAGGCTTTCAGAAAAAATGATAAGGGCCCCGAGTAAAGTCCACAGTGGAGCTGTTGCCCGAATCGGAGAAACAATAGTCAATGGCAAATGTTTAATCGCAAAAAAGGCTAATATCCAACTCGAGAGAACCAACGAAGCTTTAAGTACCATTTGGATGTGCTCGGCCAACGTGAGCGTTGGGCAAAAAAAGCCTAAATTCACGAAAAATTCAGGAGTAACCTGTGATCCAACTATTATTGGGATAAAAAAAAGATTGCTTGTTGCTATTGAGATTAACAGGACGGGGAGTACAGCATTATCATTGAGCGATGTTTTCTTAAATATGTCGTAGATACCCAGAAGTACCGCGCTGATAATCCCTATTAAGCCCCACATTTTTTATAGTATTTAATTGCAAATATAAAGGCTGAAACTGGCAATCATAATTTTGCCTGTACTGTTGGTGGGTTCTTTAACGGTAGGTTAAAGTTTATGCATCTTTTTCAACGTAAAGCTGTCCTGATTCTTGTCGGACTACTATAATCTTTTCCCCTTTTTCGATGTACGAATCGTTTGCTTTGGCATCCCAAATATCCCCATCGATAGAAACTTTTCCAGAAGGCCGTAAAATAGTATGGGCAAAACCTTTTTTCCCAACCAGGTCTTTAAGTCTTGTATCAACACTGACAAAACCTTCATCTTTAAGTTGAATGGCGTTTAATGCAAGTTTGCCGAAAGGTCCTTTTCTGGCAGTGAACAACTTTTGCCCAAGCCATAGCGATAATATTAACCCGAAGGTTAGCGAAAGGGTAACTGTTAGCAAAGCAAATAAGGCTGATTTACCGCTAACATGTTCAAAATTAAAACGGTAATTGTTGAGTAAACTTAGTGTAAGCCCAGTGATTGCCAGTACGATACCCGAAATACCTGCTATGCCAAAACCCGGAAATACAAACAATTCGACAACAATTAGAATTAATCCCACAACAAAAACTACAATTTCCCAATTTTCGGCCAAGCCTTCCAGGTAAAGCGGAGCAAAGTAGGCAATAGCAGCTAACCCGGCAATAATAAGCGGAAACCCTATACCCGGGGACTGCATTTCAAAATATATCCCTCCGATAATAGCCATAATGAGAAGGCCGGAAATTAAAGGGCTGGTAAGAAATCCAATGATCTTATCGATTGCTGTTGGTTTGAATTCTTTAATTGTATAGGAGTTGATGTTTGCTTTTTCAAGTAATTGATCAATATTTTCTGTAATACCCTCGCAGAAACCGTATTTTACGGCTTCTAAGGCGGTGAAAGTGATTATTTTACCTGTGTCTTTGATTCCGGCAATATACACATCTTCGTCAACCATGCCTTCAGCAATTATTGGATCGCGAAACCATTTTATAATTGTATCGTTGCCATTTATAATTGTATCGGCACCATGGCTTTGGGCTGTTGATCGCATAATAGAGCGGAAGTATGATTGGTATTTGTCGGGTGCTTTTTCACCGGTTTGATTAACTACTGTTGCAGCGCCAATATTTGCTCCTGGTCTCATATAAATGCTGTCGCAAGCAATTGAAATAAGTGCTCCGGCCGAGGCTGCGTTGTTGTCGATGAACATCCAAACCGGGATTTGGCTGTTCAATATTTTTGTTCGTATGGAATCCGCATCTACAACAGTACCTCCATAAGTATTCATACGGATAAGAATAAGATTGGCATTCAGGCTTTCTGCTTCGGCAAAGGCTTTTTTTGTTTGTCGCCAAACCGAAGGGGCAATATCTTCCATTATATTGAACTGATAAACAACTAATGTTGTATCATTGGCCTTTACAGAATTTAAAGCCAGAATTGTTATTAAAGCCAGAATTATTCTTTTCATTGTAAGCTATTTAGAAGTTAAAGACAGAGAAAAGGAGTAAATTTTAAGGCATCTTACTGTCTCCAATACTAATTATTTCATGCACAACATATTTGCTGTTTCCCCTCCATGGTAACGAGTGAAAATATTCCTTGTAGCGAAGCTCTACAAATCTACCGCTATTCACTTCCAACACTTTGGCAATGCTGTCGTTTTTTACACTGAATTCAAATTCATTGCTTTGGATAGCACCGGGAGTATTGGTTCTTATACCGGTTTGTATTACCCGGCCTTCCCAGGTTTTAAAAACCATCCCTTTGTAAACGATGAAATTGAGATCGCCAGCTTTTACACCTTCTCCGAATACAAAAAAGTACCGGATATAAACAAAAACTGTCAGTGCAATTACAAGAATAATAACGCCGAAGAGTGTAACCTTTTTCATCTTTTTCTTAATTATTTTTTTATAAATGTAGGGAATATCCCGAAGTCAAGCAAATATCGCTTTATTTTCTTCATTTTTTATTGTATGTAAAAAAATTACCGGCATCAGTAAGCAATTTACTGAAATAGCCAAAGAGAATTGAGCCCTATATTGGTGCGTATCCGTCAGCTCAATAGGCTCAACATATAATAATTTTACAACGCTCTTCGTTTTAAATTGAGAGCGTTGTTTTTATGTTGCTATAGTCTTACTTTTGATCGTAATTACAATATTGAATTTCAAATTGCTCAAGTAAACCTCTAAACCTACAATACTATGAAATCGCATGTGTGTTCTTTAGTTATTTTTGGATTGTTTTTCTATCTTACAATTAGCTGTTCTGCTAAAGATGAGCATAATCCAGCAAATGACTCAATGATAATCGACCATCATTGTACCAATATTTTTGCTGTTCCTGTTGAATATATTCAAGCTGCTAAATCGAAGTTGGTAATTGCATACGGGCATACTTCGCATGGAAGTCAGATTATATCGGGTATGGGCTCTCTTGATGATTTTATGCAAAAACATGATTATCAGCCAGGGTTATTTAATTACAATTCAGACGGCGAAAACGGAGCTCTCGAATTACACGATTCTCCCTTTGAAGAGGCTTACGATTTGGGAAATCCTGATCGCACCTTGTGGGCATCGGCAACTCGTAACTATTTGAAAAATAATTCCGATGTTAATGTAATTATGTGGTCGTGGTGCGGGCAGGCAGCATGGGCTTCGACCGAGGAAATAGACCTTTACTTGTCGTTGATGAATGATTTGGAAACGGAATTTCCTTCGGTACGTTTTGTCTATATGACCGGTCATCTCGATGGTAGTGGAGCCGAAGGGCAACTAAATCAGAATAATAACAGGATTCGCGAATTCTGTCGCAGCAATAAAAAAGTACTTTTCGATTTTGCTGATATTGAAAGTTATGATCCCGACGGAAAAGTTAACTATATGGTTTTGAATGCCAACGATAATTGCGATTATCAAACCAGCACTGGTGAGTCGAGGAATTGGGCTATCGATTGGCAAAATTCACATACTGAAAACGTCGATTGGTATGATTGTGGTGCCGCGCACAGCCAGTCGTTAAACGGGAACCGGAAAGCATTTGCTGCATGGTGGATGTTTGCCCGCTTGGCAGGCTGGGATACAGCCCCTGACACGACGGTTTCATCAAATCAATTTTCTAAAGATCAATTTACATACAAAGTTTTGGGCGACGAAATAGTTTTCTCATCCTCCGATAGGAAAACGATTGACGGAATAGTGCTTTATGATGTCACCGGGAGAGTACTTTACAAAAACACCACAAAAACAAGCGCCGAACTGCTTGTGCCACGGTCTGTTCTTGGAAACACTCCTGTTATTTTGTACCGTATTACTTCAGACCGGAAAAGCTTCTCTGGGAAGATTTTGTTACAGAAAGCCAATTGACGTGCACATTTCCGCAATTTCGCGATTATTTTTGCATGAAAATGGCTTATAATGCTAAAGGGAGAAGTATTTTATTTAGATGATACGCTTTGTTCTGTAAATCAATGGAATGAAGGGCTTGAAATGGGAACAGTTGTGTATGAAGTCCTGAGAATTGTAGATGGCGTTCCGCTTTTCTATCTTGATCATTATCAACGGTTAATAAACTCGTGCAAGCTGGTTGGGAAAAAAGGACAACTTGACAAGGATCAGTTGTTTACCAATATGGTGACTCTGGCAGCAGAGAATAATTTCCTCATCGGAAATGTAATGCTTAAGGTTATTTTTTCTCAATCTGCCGGGTTCCCGTATGAAAATCCACGGACTTTACTGTATTTCATTCCTCATAGTTATCCTTCGGATCAGCAGTATATTACAGGTGTTGATGTTGGAATTCTCAAGGCAGAACGCCAAAATCCTGAAGCTAAAGTTGAACAGGGGGTAAGGAATATTGCGAACAAGATACTTACAGAAAGCACTCTTTTCGAAGTACTGCTGGTCGATCGTGAGGGCTATATCACCGAAGGAAGCAAATCGAACATGGTTTTTGTTAAAAATGAAGTGCTCTATACTTGTCCGTTGAGCAAAGTACTGACTGGAATAACATTGCTGAAAGTAATTGAAATTGCTGAAAAAGAGAATATTTCATTAAAGTTTACAGCCGTACCCCTGAAACAGCTTCACGAGTTCGATGCATTATTCATCACCGGAACTTCACCAAAGATTCTACCGGTCAGAAGGGTAGGAGAGATCCAGTTTGATGTTAACAACCAATTGATGCGTTTTTTGATGGAGAAATACAATTACCTTCTTCAATTCGATATCTCGAAACGCTCCTGATGTTTTTACTTTCAGAAATTCAACGTATGAAAGGTTAGAAAAAATCAGTATCTTAGGATAATGAACTAAAAAAGCATGTTATGAATTTTTTAGAAAAAATATTCCATTACCTCGACCTTCGCAGCGAAATTGAGGATTACGATTTTATTCACAGTGAAATAGAAAAAGGAATTGTTTTCAAAGGTACCAACCTTTGGATTCTGTTTTTTGCCATTATCGTTGCATCAGTAGGGTTGAATACGAATTCTACGGCCGTGATTATCGGGGCAATGCTTATTTCGCCACTGATGGGACCTATTAATGGGATGGGGTATAGTCTGGCAACCTACAATTTTCCATTGTTCAAAAAATCCGCTAAAAATTTCACTTTTGCTGTACTTACCGGATTGGCTGGTTCAACCCTGTATTTTATTATTAGCCCTGTATCAACGGCACATTCTGAGCTTCTTGCGCGTACAAGTCCTACGATTTACGATGTGCTGATTGCTCTTTTTGGTGGACTCGCCGGGATTGTGGCTATAAGTAGCAAGTTGAAAGGGAATGTGATTCCGGGGGTTGCTATTGCCACCGCATTAATGCCACCGCTTTGTACTGCAGGGTATGGTTTGGGTACTGGACAGCCTTCATTTTTCTTTGGGGCAATATATTTGTTTACCATTAATACGGTTTTTATTGCTATTTCGTCGGTATTGGTTTCTCAGTTTTTAAATTTTCCAATTCGTTCTGATGTAAGTCCTGCCCAGAAAAAGAAACTAAATCGTTATATTTCACTTGTTATTTTAATTACCTTATTGCCAAGTATTTATTTTGGTTATATCTTGGTGAAAAATGAACGTTTTGCCGAAAATGCCAAGCATTATACAAACAATCTCACCTATGTTGAGGGTAGCTATTTGCTTAAAAACGAGATTATTCCTTCAAAACGAACCATAAAACTTGTATATGGTGGAAATACACTTTCCGAAGCGTCGAAAAATGAAATAATCGCAAAATTGGCCGATTTCAAAATAGAAAAGGCTACGGTAGATATCAGTCAGGGATTCTCCATCAATGATAATAATGTAGAAAATGTTTTGAGAAATCAGGTTGGCACGTTGTCTGCAGAAGTTAAACAAAAACAGCAAGTGATTGATAGTTTGCAACAACTACCCCAAATGGGTGAACAGTTATTGTTGGAATTGAGCCAGCTTTTTCCCGAAATTGAATCGTGTTCGTTTTCCGACACATATTTTTATACCGGCAAAAAAACCAGTGAAAAGATTTATTTAGTGGTTCTTACCTCAAAAAAGAACAGCATAAGCGCGGCAGAAAAAACCAGCATAGAAAGCTGGCTGAAAGCAAGGTTGAAAAGTAAAGCGATAAAATTGTATATCGAACAATAAGATAATTAGAGAATTGCCTGTTTTTAGCAGAAAAAGTAAATAAAAAAAGATTTTTTTTAAAAACAGAGGTTTGGCAGAAACGATAATTACTTTATATTTGCAACCGCTTACGAAAACACACGGGTGTAGCTCAGTTGGTAGAGCATCGGTCTCCAAAACCGAGTGTCGGGCGTTCGAGTCGCTCCTCCCGTGCAAAGCTAGAAGCCCGCTGAATCAATGATTTAGCGGGCTTTTTCTTTTCTGTGGCTTGGTGGGCATAAATTAAACTGGATCACTTTAATATTCGGGTGGATATATTTATTTTTTTGTAACATAACTAACTAAAAGGCCACAAATTCACGAATTATGATGACGGATATTATTTCCAAGACTGAAAGCTACAAGATTATTGGGATATGCATGGAAGTACACAACAACCTTGGTCCGTGATTTCTGGAAATTGTATATTAACCTGAGTTCGATTTTATTTTTAAAGTTCAGATTAGCATAAAACGCTGTTTTACAAAGCAAATTTTTGAGTATTAGCGGGCTAAATCGAGAAAATTTAATGCAGGAAAACAGTGTTTTATGCAAAGCTCATTGTCCGCCACTTGTAAACAGCAATGTTCTGCTTTAAAATCACTTAAAATAACCCGTTATTCCTGCGTGATTTTGCATTGAATCTTACTGTTTACAAGCGGTCTGAACTCAAAAATAAAGTCGAACTCAGGTTATTAAGACGCATTGGA
>Ga0123335_1002944_pt1 | contig 24514 bp, 17 predicted proteins | sample BiotimSIPDNA_2_FD_89707 | JGI IMG/M metagenome (GOLD analysis project Ga0123335, IMG submission 89707) | Anaerobic biogas reactor microbial communites from Washington, USA - Biogas_R2 time_0 SIP DNA | ecosystem: Engineered > Bioreactor > Anaerobic > Unclassified | place: Washington, USA...
CGTAGCGGTCATAAATTTCCTTTTCACCACGAAAATTTGGCAACAGGTCTCCCGCGATTAACCACCTAAAAAAGGCCTCGCCAATATCCATGGACCACAAGGTACCATCCGCATCAAAGCAGGCCAAAGGCGCCGTTCCAGGGTCTTTAAGCACCTTTAAAATCGCGTCTTGAACATCCACATTGAAAGGTCTCAACCAAGAAGGAACCACCATAAGGACACCCCACAACTAAGGCCTAGACCTTGTGCCATTGAAGGGGACTGAATGTCAAGCGGAATTGGGGCGGGGGCGGGGGCGGGGCCAGGGACAGGATCAGGGACAGGATCAGGTCGTCATGCCTGGTCGAAGGGGAAGGCGATTACTTCGCTTAGGTTGGCCGCTCCTGTCAGCAGCATAACCACTCGGTCGAAGCCCAGGGCGTTGCCTGCGCATCTTGGTAGGCCTTCCCTAAGCATTGACACATAACGATGGTCGATAGGGTAGAGCGGCAGCCCCATGCTTGCTCTAGCCGCCAGATCGGCCTCACACCGCTCCACATACAGGTCTGCATCTGGCAACTCAGAAAATCCATTGCACAGTTCAAGCCCACCAGCGTAGCACTCAAAACGCTCTGCAACTGAAGGATCCCCAGACTTCAAAAGCGCAAGAGAAGCCATATCAGCCGGATACTCAATCAAAAACTCAGGAGCATGACGCCCAATCGAACCCTCGACAGTATCCACAAGCGCCAAGCACCTCTCGTCAAAATCCATTGCCGCAGGATCTCCCAACCCAGCACGCTCAAAAGCCACCTTAAACGGAATCCTTTCCCACCTTCCACCCATATCAATGGCAGGCCTCACCCCAGGGGCCTCAGGAACAACGTACGAGGACCACAAAGTCTTCGTCAGAAACTGAAGCAACGCCTGTGTATCGTCCATCATGGCGTTGTAATCAGCATCAACCCTGTACCATTCCACCATGCTAAATTCAGGATTGTGACGATCTCCAAGCTCCCCGTCACGAAACGCTTTGGTAACCTGAAATACCTTGTCAAAGCCAACTGCCAACAGCCGTTTCATGTGAAATTCCGGGCTGGTAGTTAGATACTTCACATGTCCACATGCCTTGGTCTCAAGCGCCGCAAGATGCGTCTCAACACCAGGGGAAGTGCACACTATTGGGGTCTCTATCTCGACAAAACCTAGGCCTCTAAAAAAAGCTCGCAAGGCATCCATAAGCCTAGCTCTTTGACCCAAACGTCGAAATAGGGCTGATTGATTTTGATGAAATCTAACGTAATCGGACACGCAGCTACTTCTTTACCCGCTCGACGTAGCTACCATCACGGGTGTCGATCTTCAGCCAGTCACCATCGTTCACAAACAGCGGCACCATAACCACGGCGCCTGACGAGATGGTCGCAGGTTTCGTCGCACCAGTTGCGGTGTCACCCTTAATTCCAGGCTCACAATAGGTAATCTCAGCCTCGATAAAAGTGGGCAACTCAATACTCATGGGCGCCCCTTCATAAATTAAAACGGTGACTTCCATGTGGTCTTGCAGGAACTGGGCGTCAGTTCCAATGGCCTCGGCTGGCACCGCAATCTGCTCGTAATTTTCGGTATCCATGAAGGTGTAGTTGTTGCCATCATTGAACAAATACTGGCAGCGACGTTCTTCAAAGTTGGCTCGTTCTAGTTTTTCGCCCGTTTTAAAGGTCCTATCAAGAACGTTACCAGTCTTCAAATTCTTCATCTTGACCCTGGTAAAAGCGGTTCCCTTACCTGGTTTGACGAACTGGAAGTCCACGATTATCCAAGGATATCCATCCATCGTGACCTTTAATCCCTTGCGAATGTCAGATGTTTCGTACATGAATCCTCCTAACTGAAAGGCGCCCAAATCGTGGAAATACTATTACCACAACCCATTTTCAGGCAACCAAAAATTAAAGTGTCGCAGCGTCCTGTGCTCCATGGCATTTCTTGTACTTTTTCCCACTGCCACATGGGCAGGGATCATTGCGGCCCACCTTGGGCACAACTCTGGTTACCGGCCCAGGTGCACCACCACTAGCAGCAACGCTTTGTCCATCCGGAGTCGGCAGGGCGCCACGACCGTACTGCATCGCAACATTACTGCGCAGTCTTCTTAACTTTTCAGCATCGCGGTCTCCTTGAACTTCCGCCCTAAACATTGACTGCACAACATTTTGATTTATCAGGTCTATCAGCTGTTTAAACAGCTCGTACCCCTCGCGTTTATAAATGACCTTGGGGTCCTTTTGAGCATGAGCCTGAAGGTGCACGCCCTCTTTAAGGTGGTCCATCGCGTAAAGGTGGTTCTTCCAAAGCGTGTCAATGGCCCGCAAGAAGCGCTCACGTTCATACAGTCTGAACCCTTCCAGCATCGCTTCTGCGACCTTTTCCCGGTCTTTTTGCCACTGATCGTAGTCGAAATCCTCAACAAGCCCAGGTTCAGGCTCAGGCAGCCTATTATTTACAGCCTTAGTTACAGTGTTTTCGACCTTTTGCTCGTAAGCTTTGATCAGGAACTCGATCAAAAGATCCCCAGCCTTATCAGGGTCTGCCATCAGCGGCTCAAGGTCCAATTTAATGCGCAAATTGCCTTCAATGTCAGTCTTTAAACCGCGCCAGTCCCATTCGTCGTTCACGACCCCAACCGGACAGTACTGGTCAAACAGCATGTAGCCAACCTGCTCGATCGCATTCAAGACCATCTCGCGGATTTCAGAGCCATCCAAAACCTTCAAGCGCAGAGCATAAATCGTCTGTCGCTGCTGGTTCATGACGTCGTCGTACTCCAAAACGTTCTTTCTGATATCGAAGTTTCGTCCTTCAACACGTTTTTGAGCACTTTCGATAGATTGCGTGACCCACCTATGAACGATCGGCTCATCATCTGGAATTGCCAGCCTTTCCATGATTTTCTTGATGGAGTCGCCACCAAAAATACGCATCAGATCGTCATCAAGGGACAAAAAGAACTGGCTAGCACCTGGGTCCCCTTGACGACCAGCTCGCCCTCGCAGCTGGTTGTCGACACGCCTTGACTCATGGCGTTCAGTTCCAAGAATCATCAAACCGCCGGCATCCAAGACTTCCTGGCGCTCCTTAGCGCATATTTTTTGGAAGTTTTTAAGCACCTCTTCGTATTTTTCACTTTCAACTGATTCCACCTGACCTTTGGCCATTGCCTCGGCGTTTCCGCCCAAAATTATGTCGGTTCCTCGCCCGGCCATGTTGGTAGAGATCGTCACAGCCCCTTTCCTGCCGGCTTGGGCAATAATCTGAGCCTCAAGCATGTGATTTTTGGCGTTTAGAACATGGTGAGGAATGTTTTTTCGTTTCAAAAGACGGCTTACCAACTCGGATTTATCAACCGAGGTGGTTCCAACCAGCACCGGCTGGCCCTTCGCGTGACACTCCTCGATCTTTTTGAGGGTGGCCATGAACTTGGCGCGTTCATCCTTGTAGACCAGGTCTTCATAATCCTTTCGTGCCAGCGGGCGGTGGGTGGGGACAACCAAAACGTCGAGGTTGTAAATCCTTGCAAACTCTTCGGCTTCGGTGTCCGCAGTACCTGTCATCCCGGCCAACTTGTTGTACATACGGAAGTAGTTCTGGAACGTGATGGTGGCCAGAGTCTGGTTCTCGTCCTTGATTTTCAAGCCTTCTTTGGCCTCAACTGCCTGGTGTAGACCATCAGACCATCGTCGTCCCGGCATCTTTCTACCAGTGAATTCGTCAACGATGATGATTTCGCCATCCTCAATGACATAGTTAACGTCTCGTTTAAAAAGGGTGTGAGCCTTTAGCGCCTGATAAACGTGGTGGACCAACTCCACGTTTTCGGCATCGTACAGATTGCGGACGTTCATCCTGCGCTCGACCTTGTCGACACCAGATTCCGTCAACGTTACAGAGTGTGCCTTTTCGTCCACGACATAGTCTTCATCACGGCGTAACGACGGAACAATGGCATTAACTGTGTAATAAACAGTAGTTGATTCCTCAGCAGGCCCACTGATGATCAAAGGAGTCCTAGCCTCGTCAATCAAAATCGAGTCAACTTCGTCGACGATTGCATAGTGAAAAGTCTTGGTTTGGCCGTCTTTTACCCCAAATGGAAAGTGGCGATGGACCATGTCTTCGATGTTAAATTTCATGTTGTCTCGAAGATAGTCAAAGCCAAATTCGTTGTTTGTTCCATAGGTTATGTCGCAATCATATGAAGCCTTTCGCTGTTGATCCGACAGGCCATGAACTATGATTCCAACGGTCATTCCAAGTGACTGATAAATCGGTGCCATCCACTCAGCGTCACGTTGCGCCAGATAGTCGTTAACGGTAACTAGGTGCGCTCCCATACCCTTTGTGGGGTTTTCAGGATCGGGTTCTACCGCGTTCAAGTACAGCGCGGTGGTGGCGACCAGAGTTTTGCCTTCACCAGTCTTCATTTCCGCAATTTCACCACGATGCAGGGCCATTCCACCCATCAACTGGACATCGTAGTGGCGCATTCCTGTGGTACGTACTGAAGCCTCTCGGACAGCGGCAAAGGCCTCGGGCAATATGTCGTCCAAGGTTTCACCAGCAGCGACGCGAGCTCTTAATCTGGCGGTAGTGCCAGCCAGCTCCTCGGCGGACATTGCCTGAAACGTTGGTTCAAGTGCGTTAATTTTATCAACAATTGGGCGCATTTTTTTGAGGACGCGCTCGTTGCGGGTTCCAAATAATTTCTTAAAAAACTTCATTGTCCTCCGTCGTGACCTCGCGGGCGCGATATTTTAACACAAATTGGCAAACCCGGATTGGGGGTACCCAAAAAAATCACTACCTTGTTCTCGATTTCCCCATCAAGAGAGGGGGAATCTCCTGGCTTGCGTCGTCAGGCGCGTTGAATATAAAATCGCCATTGGCAAAGGAGGGAAATATGGACGACAACGACAGGTTTGGCCCCGAGAGTGATTCGCAGCCTCGACGTGGTTACGATGGTATGCTTCGCGAGTTCGCCCGCAAAGCAGTGGAAACTTCCTTCAATACCTTGCTCTCAACTGATGAGGGATTAAGGGCCTTTGTCGGCGCCTTGGTGCCCAAAGAGATTGGCCAATATGTCAGTAGGGAGCTTGAGGCTTTTCGCACTGGCTTCCTAGAGGTGATCACAAAAGAAATGGGGAGGTTCCTGGACAATCTGGATTTGGCCGGAGAGGTAAAAAAGGTCCTGGATGGTTTGGATGTTGAGGTCAAGCTTAATCTCAGTTTGTCCCACAAGAATGCCGCTAAAGATGGGCCAGATGGCTCTTTGAAGGTCGATGTGGTTGACCCTGTTGTTAAAGTTACTAAGGCCTCGAAATCAAAAACAAGTAAGGCCGGTTCAAGTAAAACTAGGTCAAAAAAAGCGTCAGCTAGTTGAATCAATAGATGATTCTGGGGCCTCGATGTACTGCTGCACAGCGCCGCAGTCTGGGGCGCTTGGGTGCAATCTCGATATCCAATCACATGCAGCCTTGACAGAGATTGAGTGCCTGACGGCAATGACGGCCGCCGCCACTGTTGGGGCCCTGTTGATCCCTGCTCCACAGTGAATGTAGACGCTTTCACCCCTCGAAAGCAGTTCAAGCACCTTTATGGTGGCTTTTGGGACCTCTTCAAGCATGGAGAAACGGTCAAAGTTCTTGATTGGGACCCTGGTAAAATTCAGTCCAGCTTGTTTGGCAGAGTCTCGGATTTCATGGTCACTGAGTCCCATGCTTTCGGATTCATTAACTGGCTGCAAACAAAGGATGTGCGTGATTCCCAAGTCAACTAACTTGCGATAATCGCCTGGTGTAAAGGGAGCTGGCCCCACCCAAAGACGCTCATCGATTATGTCGAAAGCCCCTCTCATAGATTTAATTCTGCCATGCAGGTCCTAAACTCCAATATGTGAAAAGCCATTTTCTTGAGCATTGACTGGTTTTTTGTTGTTTTTCTTGGCGCAGGAGGCAGGAGGTAGGGACGGGGACAGGATCAGGGGACAGGGGCGGGGACGGGGACAGGAGACAGGGACAGGGGCAGGGACAGGGACAGGGGCGGGGACAGGGGCAGGGGGGTGATGATTTTGGATGACTTTCACCCTTGACACTTTTGCCAACTTTACGCAGTATTCGGCACGGCTGCAGCGAAGGCTCGCTGTTGGTGTTTTTTAAATTCATGGGGGTTGTTACCATGGCGATGAAAATTACTGATGATTGCGTTGCTTGTGGCGCTTGTATTGATGCATGTGACATCAACTTTGCTATCAGCGAAGCGGATCCCATCTACGTGATTGATCCTGCCCTGTGTACCGAATGTGAAGAAAGCGGCGGCGATCCAAAATGTGTTCCAAATTGCGCCGTTGAAGCTATTGTAAAGGCGTAAGCTCGCCCCTCAAGTCATTTCTGGGTTGCTAAAATCCTGGACTAACCAATTGACTGCTTTTTTCTGGTGGTGCGTTTTTGTGCCCAACCAGAAGATGATTGTTCAACCACCACGGGCTTTTTTTCTTGACACCTGCTTAGGTTAGTCCATTATCACCTCTGGTCATGTATGGACGGCGGAGTTGTGCATGTCTAAGATCAAACAAAACGATACTGATAGCGGCTACAAAGATCCCGGCCTAGGGACAATGATTGCCTATTCTGCTGGGAATCTGCCTGTTGGAATGCTGTTACTTGTAGTTTCCACTTGGGCGATGCGTCTTTATTGCCCCTCGGCCGACGAGGTTGGACGTGTGCAATTGGTCGATCCTCAGGTGTTTGGTCTTGCTTCCTTGGTCGTCATGATCGTCGGTGGCTTTACCGATCTTCTGGTTGGTTACTGGTCAGACCATCACAAGGGAAAAAGCGGGCGCAGGCAGCCTTTCATGAGGGTTGGTCTGCCTTTTTTGGTGTTTTCCTTCTTGTTATTGTGGTTTCCCCCTGTCAATGGTCTATCAGATGTCAACGTTACATGGCTTTTTGTAATGCTGGGCGTGCTTCACGTCTCGTTCACTGTTGTTTTTAACCCCTACTTGGCCTTGATGCCAGAGGTGTGGCGAACTGAGGCCGGACGAGTGCGTGTTTCCGCTTGGATGGCTGGTTTTAATGCATTGGCCCAGATAGTTGCCTTTGTTGGATTTGGCCTAGCAATCGATGCCTTGATGGGGGGAGGTGAAATCCTCGGTTTTCACGTACCAGACGGATTTAAGGTCGCAGCTGTCTTGGCCGCCTTTTTGACCGTCATTTGCATGCTGCCGGTTTTGACCAGGATCAAAGAAACTCCGCACACCGACGAGAAAAACGTTCCTTTCAATCTGCTTCAAGCCGGTTGGGAAACGCTAAAGAACCCAGCCTTTTTGCCATATATCATCAGTGCTTCAATGCTTTATGCAGCCCAGTTCATGATTACAGCGGCCCTGCCATTTTTGGTGGTTACAAAGGTCGTAGATGACCCTTCCAAGGGCGATTTGGTTGCCTCGTTCTTGCTGCTTGGGCTTGTGGTGCTGGCCTCATTGATGTTACCAGTTGTTGATTTGGCAACTAAACATGTTAAAAAGACACATCTTTACATGGCTAGCCTGATTATTTTCACGGTATTGGTTCCACTTGCAACGTTGGCAGGCAGCATTCCAGGTGTTCCTCCCATGCCACACCTGATCGCCATATTGATCATTTTGGCACCAGCGCTTGCTGTAGGTTTTGTTATTCCTAGGGCGATTCTTGCCGACGTCATGGACCATGATACTGAGCGCACAGGATACCGCAGAGAGGCGATGTATAACGGCATGGAGGGGCTGACCCAAAAGATAGCCGGTGGTTTGGCCCTGGCATTTCAAGGTACCTTGTTTGCCAATTTTGGATACACCAGTAAGGAGCCGATGGGGATAATCTTGACAGGCGCCGCCGCCGGCCTGCTGTCCCTAATCGGAGTGATTGCCTTCACACAGTATCCACTGAAAAAATAGTCATTCCCCTGCTCCTGTTCCTGCCCCTGTCCCTGCCCCTGCCCCTGCCCCTGTCCCTGCCCCTGTCCCCGCTCCTGTCCCTGCTCCTGTCCCTGTTCCAGTCCCTGCCCCCACCCCAACCACTATCTGCGCACTCTCAGCCTCTGGCTCGACAAACCAAAGGAGCATGTTTGGATTCCTGGCGTGGGTTTTATAAGTCCCGGCAGTCACGGTAACATTTAGATTCTCCCATGTAACATCAGGACCAAACGCTGATGGCGGGATATACACCATGGTAGGCTGATCTTTTACCGGGGATTTTATGGTCAAAGTAAAAGTTCCATCTTGAAGCGACCAACCAGTTGGTACCCCAGCTACTCGACTTGGGTATGGCCTGTTGACAGCCTGCATCAGTTGCTTGGCCGGATTAACTGGATCAGCCAAGTTCACATACCCAGATGCCTGCAGCTTATCAAGCGTGTCATACCAATTGGAAAAGTCTTCAGATCCAGAAGGCTGCCCACCAATGTCCTCGTTTTGAAAAAACATGGAAAAACGCCCATCTTGAACAAGTTGTTCCATCTTGGCGATGTTATCTTTGGTAACACCCCAAGCAGTTATAATATTAGGCAAATCTGGCTTTTCCCATTCATCGATGACCTGGCCTTTGGTGCAAGGGACCCCGGAGATTGGTGGCTCCATAATTCCAACGACATTGGAATCGTTAGCTCTGACTGCGGAAATAAAACGGTGCTGAAAGTCCGATATTGGACAATCGTCTTTGCCTGGATTAAACAGGCGCCCAACAATTCCAGGGTAGCAAACAGGCGTGTGTATCGGAGTAAGTCCCAGTAGGGCAGGGTGACCACCAAACAACTGTACTAGCTTTGGCCATGGGTCAATCAAGTGATCCTGCAATGATTTCGAGTCAAATGACCAAAGGCTTTGGTTAAAATCAGACCACCATCTCATCTCAAGGGCAAGGGTACGCAACTGGTTTATGAACTGATACTTAGAGGGCTCAAAAGGAGCCAGATCCCCCCTGTTCATTACAGCTGGGATACCGCTGCTGCCGGGCTGTCCTGGAACACCGTCGAACCAAATTACAAAATGAACCACCATGTCATGTCCGTGAGCGGCGTTCATCAAAGTTTTCATGTCATAAAACAGCTTTAAAGAATCTTGGTTGTTGTTAATGTCGTCCCAAGGCACCAAAACTCTTAAGGCGTTAAAACCGACATCTCGCAGTTGTCTGGCGGTCAAAAATGGGTCATTGCCAAGGGTTGTGGCGCCATCAAATTTGACTGTTGCTCCGCGTAGAATCGTGATTCTATCTCTACGGTCCATCAACCAAGCGCGTCCATCAATTTCGACCACTCGATATCTGCCTTTGGCTTTATAGGGTCTGGGCATTGGCTCCAGGTTCCGAGTCTTATGTGCAACGGGACTGCCATTGATGGCAGGTTTTCTGGTTTCATTCCTGAACATTACCCCAATGATGAAGGCACCAATGACAATCAGACCTACCAGCGCACCAAGCACAATCGCAACAACTTTCAAAACTTTCATTCGCACTCCGGCCGCTACAACCGCTCAGGTTCGAAGATTACCAAATTCCACGACATCTGAGCAGATTTTGTGAACCCCTGCCTCCTGTCCCTGATCCTGCCCCCGCTCCTGATCCTGGCCCTGATCCTGCTAGTTAGCATGTTCTGGTTCATGATGTTTGTTGGGTTTTTGCGTTTGATCTCTTCGTTACAGTTTTAAAACATGTCCGGGGGCATCCTTCCGGGAGCCAGCTCGCCGTGCCACCCGACGGTCACTTTAGCAACGCCCGAGCCGGCGCATGGTCGCAAAAGTGACCGTCGGGTCCCGGCAGCGTCGACTGGTCACTCCTCCAGGATTGCCCCCGGACCATGTTGCAGGGTGCCCTCTCGACCTCTTTTTAGCTCCAAATCCAGCAGATCAGCATCTTCCTGTCCCTGTCCCCGCCTCTGCCCCCTGGCCCCGCACTCCGCCCCTGCCTCCCGTCCCTGTCCCTGATCCTGGCCCTGTCCCCGTCCCTGTCCCCGCCTCTGCCCCCTGGCCCCGCACTCCGCCCCTGCCTCCCGTCCCTGTCCCTGTCCCTGTCCCCGCTCCCTGATATGCCATGAATTTGCGTTTAACCCTCGGATTCTACAGCTTTATCACCCGTTAGATTGACTGTTATAGTTTTATCCTGTTAAATGCCGCCATGTTTGGCTTTTCAAAACAAGCCGTTGAGCTTGAAACAGGTCGTTTATTTGAGTTGCTCAGTCGGGTTGGTTGGACAGCGCAAGAGTGTGCTGAAATTGCTCCAATCACCTTGCGAATCAAGGAGTTAGCTGCGCAGCAAAACGCCGTTATTCTTGGGCATAGCTATCAAACGCCTGAAATACTGTTTGGAGTTGCCGACTATCGAGGTGACTCGCTGGGGTTGTCTAGGATAGCTAGGGACGTGGATGCTGACACCATCGTTTTTTGTGGCGTCTCTTTCATGGGTGAAACGGCCAAGATCCTGTCTCCCAACAAAAGGGTGCTTTTGCCTAATCCGGACGCAGGATGCTCACTTTCCGAGTCAATCACAGGTGCTGATGTTAGCCGTTTAAGGCAGCAATACCCAGATGCGACCTTTGTTTGCTATGTAAACACCAGCGCCGAGGTAAAGGCAGAGTGCGACGTTTGTTGTACCAGCGCGAATTCATTGGCGATAGTAGAAGCCGCTCCAACCGATCATGTGGTGTTTTTACCTGATAGATATATGGCCAAGAATCTGGCCAAGCTGACGACTAAAAAGATTACCGGCTATGACGGGCACTGTATAGTCCACGAAGCCTTCACCGCAGACCAGGTAATCAAGTGGAGGAGGCGGGTTCCTGGCCTTAAGGTACTTGTGCACACGGAATCTCCGCCTGAGGTCGTTGCTCATGCGGACCTGGCTGGTGGTACTGGTGATATGGTCAATTACATCAAGGCTAGCACTGATACCAACTTCATGTTGGTGACTGAATGTGGTTTGGCTGACCGGATGAAGGTGGATTTTCCTGACAAGCGATTTGTGGGCACATGTGCAATATGTCCACATATGAAAAGGGTTGATTTGCATCGAGTGCTTCAGGTTTTAGAGAACCCTAGGCCTGACCAGATTGTGGAAATTGACGCGACTACACAGCAAAAGGCGCTGCGTTCAATTGAGCGAATGTTTGATTGGACCGAAAGAAAGCTCGACCCAACTAGGCCCCATTCGAATCCTGGTGAAGTGACTGGGGCGCCTTGATAAATAGCGCGGCATTGTGACAAGGGGGAAATCTAATGGCAACCAAAAGTTACCGTTTCGAGCATAAATTGGACATTGATACAGCTTTGGCCCGACTTATGCCGGTTCTTGATAGCATTTCCCTGCAGTACTCTTTGGAAAAGGACATGCTAGCCCCCCAAAGGGTTAAATACTCAAGGTCTGGCGTTGACGCAGACGTTCAAGTCACCGATAAAGAGGTGGTAATCACCGTTGATTTAAGTTGGTTTCTGGAAAAGGCCATCAGATCGCGAGTGGAAGACTCCCTCCACAAAGGAATCCCCCCGCTACTGCGAAGCTGACCCTCTGTTCCTGTCCCTGTCCCTGATCCTGCCCCCAAGGCAAACAACGAGGAAATAATTGATTGACTGTCACTTTGGCCGTTAGTAGGATGCTGAGGCGAAGTGGCCTTTTCGTGTTTGTGCTTGGGCTGTAATTCCGCTGGTTTCCGCTTCTTGGGGGTGTTCCATGTTAAAGCGAGTGTTGCCTTTGGTTGCAGTGCTTTTCGTTGCTTGTGGTGATAGTGGCGAGCAATTCGAGAATTTCTGCGTTGGTGTTGACTGTGGCAGTAATGGTCGCTGTGCCATTGGTGCCGAAGGGGCTATCTGCATTTGTGACAGCGGGTTTACATTGCTAGATGGCGTTTGCAAGGAAGCCCAGACGGATGACCCATGCAAAGACGTGACATGCGATGGTCATGGTTCTTGTATAGCCTCCGCAGCGGGTAAGGCTCTTTGTATCTGCGAGTTGGGTTATCGTGCTGATGGCCTTACTTGCGTTGCTGTTGAGGATGGCCGTGAGGAGCCAGATTCTGCTTGCAAGGATGTCACCTGTAGTGACCACGGTACCTGTGTAGTAAGCGGTTCAGGTGCCGCGCTTTGTATTTGTGACTATGGTTACAATCCTGACGGCCTTACTTGCGTTGGCATTGAAGATGGTGGTGAAGAGCCTGTTTCTCCATGCAAAGACGTTACCTGTGGCAACAACGGTACCTGTGTTGTCAGCGGTTCAGGCGATGCGCTTTGCATCTGCGAGTTGGGTTTCCGTGCTGACGGCCTTGCTTGCGTTGCCATTGAGGACGATGTTGAAGAGCCGGAATCTCCCTGCAAAGATGTTACCTGTGATGAGCACGGCACCTGTGTGATCAGTGGTTCAGGCGATGCATTTTGTGTCTGCAAGGATGGTTTCCGTCGTGAAGGCCTCACTTGCGTTGAGATTGACGATGGTCAAGAACCACCTTCTCCTTGCCAGGATGTTGACTGTGGTAACGGCACATGTGTGGTCGGTGGTTCAGGCAAAGCCCTTTGCATCTGCCATGAAGGTTACCGTCTTGAAGAGGGCACTTGCGTCGCTATTGAAATTGAGGATCCGTGCGCAGAAGTTGAGTGCGGTGACGGCGGCACTTGTGTAGTCACCGGTTCAGGTGCCCCCCTTTGCATCTGCGACGAGGGTTTCCGTCTTCAAGGCGATACTTGCGTTGTGATTCAGATTGAGGATCCATGCGCAGATGTAAACTGCGGTGAAGGCGGCACTTGTGTAATCACCGGTTCAGGTGCCCCCCTTTGCATCTGCGACGAAGGTTACCATCTCCAAGGCGATACCTGCGTTGTGATTGAAATTGAGGATCCATGCGCAGAAGTCACCTGCGGTGAAAATGGCCATTGTGTGGTCAGCAATTCTGGCGTTGCCTTTTGCATCTGCAACGAAGGTTTCCGCGCTGACGGCCTTACTTGCGTTCCCATCGAGAACCCATGTTCAGGCGTTACCTGCAGTGATAACGGCACCTGTGTAGTCACTGGTTCCGGCGATGCCTTTTGTATCTGCAACGAGGGCTACCATCACTTTGGTAACCACTGCCTAGCTGAAGATCCATGTCTAGGTGTCGGCTGCAGCGGTCACGGCACTTGCGCGATCGATGATGACGCTTCCACCTTTTGTAACTGTGACGAGGGCTACCGCAACTTTGTCAACTACTGTTTACAGGTCGATGACTGCGTTACCGGTGCTAACTGCGATGAAGGCTGGTGCCTAATCCCGGCATGCACCTTTGAGATGGGTTCTCCTGATGATGAACCATGTCGTTGGAATGCAGAAGGCCCAGTTCATTCAGTCACGATAACTCGTCCGTTTTATATGAAACAGACTGAAGTCACCCAGAAAGAGTGGTCCACTTTGATTAGCAATAATCCATCTGGATTTCGTGACTGTGGTGAAGACTGCCCTGTTGAAAATGTCAGCTGGTATGACGCGGTTTATTATGCGAACAGGCTTTCCGAGACTGAAGGACTTGAACAGTGTTACACCTTGAGCAATCCCTCAGGTACTCCAGGCAACGGTGACTTTACTGCCACTGTAGACTTCGAGGGCCTTGACTGCAAAGGTTATCGTTTACCCACCGAGGCAGAATGGGAATATGCCACCCGAGCTGGAACTAAGACTGCATATTGGATAGGAAGCAACATTGGGGACGGTGGGCAAGAGGTATGTTGGCAAGATCCCTTAGGCATTTTGCTACCCGAGGCTGCTTGGTATGGCTACAACTCAGACTGGACAACCCATCCAGTGGGTCAAATGGCAGCTAATCCATTTGGTTTGTACGATGTTCATGGTAATGTTTGGGAATGGGTTTATGACTGGTTTGATTTTGAATATTACCAAACTTGTGCTGCGGGCTGTAAAGATCCACGAGGCCCCGATGAAAGCTTTGGCCGGGTTTATCGCGGCGGTTCCTGGTCCTTCGACGCCTGGAGCGTGCGGGCGGCGTATCGCGACTACGACTCGCCCGGCTACCGCGAGTACGACCTTGGCTTCCGCCTCGCCAGATCACTGCCCAACTAGTCCCTCGGCCCCTTCGCCCCGTACGCCTGCGCCCTCTCGCAACATTGGCCGCGTGCTCCCTCTTGCAACATAAGCGGCCCTGCGGTATCTTGCTGGCGTCCGTTTATTTGCCGAGGAGATGATGAGGCAAAAAGTTTTTTTCTCACTGGCCGTGTTGCTAGCGTTGGTCGCTTTCGATGCTTGTAGAAAGCCAATGAAGGTGGTGCTTACCAAGGACCAGCGAATTCGCATCCAAGACAATATTCTGACTGAGGTTCCAGAACCAAAATACACGTTAAACGCCAATTTTGACGACAAAATCAAGTTGATTGGGGTTGATGTTTCGGCAGATTCCGTTACAGCTGGAAGCGAAATCACAATCACCTACTACTGGCAGGTAGTCAAAGCTGTTCCAGGTGAGTGGAAGGTTTTCGGCCACCTAGAACTGCCTGGTGGCAAGCGAATGGTGCTGGATCACGTCCCCGTTGGCGAGTTGTACCCCATAGGGCAGTGGCAAGCTGGGGAGATCATCAGAGACATACAAACCGTCGTCGTTGATCGCGATGCAAATGGTGGGACCGCGGTCCTTTGGGGCGGGATTTATAATGAAGAAATCTACCGTACCAGGGGCGGTGGCGACCGGATGATGTTGGTCAACACCGATCAGGTGCCCAACGATGGTGGCAATCGAGTGCAAATGGCGAAGATCCAGATCAGGGCAAAGGCCTCCAAACCAACGCCTACCCTTACCTCGACTAAGATAGGAACTGAAATAGTCATTGATGGAAAGATTGATGAAGAGGCCTGGAAACTGGCGACACCATCCGTGCCGTTTATGACCAGCAACGGCTCAGTCAGCGAGTCGACTGTGACCGTTAAATCGGTGTGGGACGACACCAACTTGTATTTTGCCTTTGAAGTGAAGGACCAGCACATAGGAAGCACTTTGAAGAATCGAGATGATGAGCTTTGGACTCAAGACTGTATTGAGATCTATCTTGACGCCAAGTCAGATGGAAACAACTATCTTGAAATCCAAGTTTCTCCAGCAAATGTCGTTTTTGACGCCTTGTTTACCGGCCATCGGACTCCCCCATGGCAGGAGGCAAAGGCTCATGATATCCCTGGGTTGAAAACGGCTGTTCATATTGATGGAACCCTAAACAAAGACGATGATGTGGACAATGGCTACACCGTTGAAGTGGCCATTCCGCTTGCCTCTATCCCAGACTTTGGGGACATCCCACCAACGCTTGGTTCTACCATCAGAGCTAACTTCTTCAGGATTGATGCGACGGGTGGCAAAGTTATCGGCGCCTCTGCCTTCAGCCCTGCTGGAAACGACTTCCACAACTTGTCAAAGGCCGGAAAAGTTCGCTTCATCCAACCTGCGGCCGAGTAGTTCAATAGGAAAAAAGACATGCAAGATAAACGTGTAGGCGCCAAGGGTGAAGCCTTTGAGGCCGTGGTAGAGGTTATGAATAGGCTGAGGGCCCCAGATGGATGCCCTTGGGACAAACAGCAGACATTAAAAACCCTGAAAACTTACGTGATCGAAGAGGCTTATGAGGTTATTGAAGCCATTGATTCCGGCCGTCCAGAAGCCTTAAGGGAAGAGCTTGGGGACTTGCTGCTTCAGATCGTTTTCCAGGCCAAGATTATGGAAGAGCAGGGCGCCTTCGATATCGCTGATGTCTGTAACGCCTTGGTTACAAAGCTTGTAAGCCGACATCCCCATGTTTTTGGACAAGAAAGCAAGGCTGAAAATGCGGCCGAAGTGCTTAACAGATGGGAAGGTTTCAAGCGCAAGGAAGGACGAGGATTGCTGGATGGAGTTCCAGGTAGCCTGCCAGCCTTGCTTATGGCCTTAAGAATCAGCGATAAGGCCAGAAACGTTGGTTTTGATTGGCCTGATAATCAAGGTGCCGTGGACAAGCTTGATGAAGAGATTGCCGAGCTCAAGGAAGCCATAGCCGAAGGCGATGAAGAGCGCATCGAAGATGAGATTGGCGATGTCCTCTTTTCGATTGCCAACATATCGCGAAATTATGGCCTGAATCCTGAAGAGGCATTAAGACGCATGCTGGTGCGCTTTAAGAAGCGATTTTCCCACATCGAAAAAACGCTTGCCAGTCAAGGGAAAAGCCTTGGCGATCAATCACTTAAAGCCTTGGACGATCTTTGGAATCAAGCTAAAGAACTTGAGAAATAAACTAATACACCAGGTTATCAAAAAACTTGACCCTGACATGGACTGCAATTAGTGTCAGTCGGCATGGGCATTTGCAGCGAGTGGTAGCTTGAGCAAAGAGTCTGTTGAACGTGGAAAAGGTCGCAAGCCGTTTTCTGGTCTAGTCAAATCAACCGCCGTCGTTTCACTTTTTACCATCATCTCTCGTATCACTGGGTTAATACGGGAACAGGTCAGGGCCAATTATCTTGGAACTGGCCATGGATCTGACGCCTTCGCGATTGCTTCGATGATCCCAAACATGTTGCAGCGCATGTTTGGCGATGGGGCGATGACGCCCGCCTTTATCCCAGTTTTCAAGGGACTACAGGAAGAAGGGGACAAAGAGAGGCTTTCCAAGTTCTTCTCGGGATTTATGACCTTGTTTACCTTGCTGATGCTGGCGGTGACGCTGTTGGGCATCCTGTTAGCCGCTCCAATAGTCGAGAATTTCTTCACAGGACGCTTTATAGATGAGCCAGGCAAGGTTGAGCTGACGATATCCCTCACCCGGGTCATGTTTCCATTTTTGTTCTTGATTTCAATTGCCGCTCTGATTCAGGGCACACTGAACAGTTACAATATTTTTGGTCCTTCAGCTTTTGCCCCGGTGTTGTTAAATTTGGTCAATATCGGGGTTGTCATATTTTTCTGGGATAGTTTTCCTGATGCTGCATATGCATTGGCAGTCGGCTTTATCGTTGGTGGTTTTATTCAGCTGGCCTTTCAGGTCCCCTTTCTTAGGGGTAAAGGCCTTAAATTTATTCCAACTTTGCGGGGCTTTAAGGACCCAGCTGTCCGTGAAGTTGGCAGGATATTTTTGCCAGGTGTCTTTGCCCAGGCTGTATATATAGTTAACGTCACTGTGTCCCAGGCAATAGCAGTAACCCTTGAACATGGCTCAGTTTCTGCGCTGCAGTATTCCTTGCGCCTGCAAGAACTGGTACTTGGAGTTTTTGCTGTCGCTGTTGCAACTGTCATCCTCCCAACAATGTCGGCTCAGGCAAAAAACGCTGATTTTGTCGCAGTCAAGGATACTTTGCAGTTTTCTCTGAAACTGCTTGGAGTCATTACCATTCCTGCCAGTGTTGGATTGATGCTTTTGGGTAAGCCCATAACATCATTGCTTTTCAAGTTTGGTCAGTTTAACGAAGAATCAATCAGAATGACCGCCTTTGCGCTGTATTTTCACGCCGCTGGCATATTTTTTATAGCGGCCCAGCGCAACATTGTTCAGGTGTTTTTTGCGATGAAGGATACGCGCACACCTGCCAAAATAGCGTTTGTTGTCATGATCTTACACGTAGGACTCTGCTATCTCCTGGCGGGACCGTTGCGCCACGGAGGATTGGCCCTCGCTGGAAGCATAGCCGCCCTTGCCAACGCTGGTATTTTGTACTTTGTGCTAAGGGAACGAATAGGAAGGCTTAATTCAAAGGCCCTGTTCATAAGTCTCGGCAAAATGCTGGTGGCCTCTTTAATCATGGCTGTACTCATATTGCTTGCTCTTTATGCAGAACTACTGACTAAACCTTTACGACCGGGTGCTCAATTTGTCACCAAGGCAGGGCTGTTGCTGCGGCTCACGTGGATTATTACAGCAGCTATTATTACTTATATTCTGGCTGCAAAACTACTGAAGATTAAAGAATTAGAAGAGCTATTTGGGATGCTTTCACGAAAGCTTCGAAGGCGCAGCAAAGCCAAGTCACAGCCTAGCTAGGTCCATTTAATCACACGTGACTTGATGCGATCCCAGACCAGATAAGGTGTCCTTGGCGTAGTTGTCCCATTCCAGATCTGGGTCAAATGGACCGCTGCCATCAGGTTGCCCCTGACCAATCCCGCACTTTCGACGCAAGGTACGATCCACTGTCCTAGCTTTGCCCTGTGAACCAATCCATTCCTTGTTGGGCTGGAAGCCGATCTGTCCAAAGGTGTCAACCACTATGTCATCACAAACCAAGTCAAGGGCGTCATCGCCATTGAAGTTGCAGACACTAGAGTTTTGGAGATTGCAAATACTTAAGATAGCCTCATTCGCACTCTTGTGGCAGACCACGAAAGTTCCACCATGGGGGATGGTTTCATTGTCTTCACCCAGTATAACGCTGGCGGTACTTGTGGCTGAACCATTCGAGTAAAGCCTCAGTTCACAACTGGCCAGACTCAGGTCCGCTCCAGTGTTGTTGAACACCTCGATCGCCTTGTTATAGCTGCTACCTTCAACATATTCGCTGATGAAGACCCTTGGAAATTCAGGGGCTTCTGCAACATTCACTTGGAAGTTAACGCTGCCATTCGCAGAAGACACCGTCACCGTGGTACTTCCCTTTGCAATCGCCGTCACTGGGATCAAAGCTGATAGTGCAAAGGTCTGAACTTCAACTGTCGCAGGAATCTCAACAATCCCAGTCGGATTTGCAGCAACTGCAAATGAGGCTGGAGCACCAAAGACCGGCATATCGAGATACAAGGTCGCTGACGCCTGGTCTCCTTCAGTCAGCTCCATGGGGTCTGGTTCAACCTTTGTCGCTACAGGAGTGGCATCTTGGGCTACTACGTTCAGCGTAGCATTGAGACTTACTGTATCGAGACTAGCTGTAAGGATTATACCTGACTCGATCTCCAGGGCATCAACAGTTACAAGCCCTACCATTTGACCTGCAGGGATCTGGACTCCGCCTCCAACTATCATTGCCGAATCAGGCGCACTGGAGTTCACAGCAACAAACGTATCGCTATCAACGGGACGCTGCAGTTTTACAACCAAATCAGGTTTTGGAACTGCTTGCGAACCCTTTTGAATATAAACAGTGTCTGGACCAAATGAAGTCAGCTTTGCTGCCACGTTCCTCCTGACAGCGTCGGCTTCGCTTCGTGGCTCAAGTTTCGACAGGCCATTGGCCCAGCGCAGGATTCCTGCAATCGAGGCAAACCCATCACCAGTCAAAGGCAGAGGATCCAGTTTGTAAACAAAGTCGTTCACCCGCAGTCCACCAGTCACCTCAAATTCATTGTGAGGTCTTGCGTCACCATCGCCAGGGTCTGGGTCTTGGTTGGTGACCACAACATCCGAAACCTTAATCAAAACACTTTCATACGCGGCAGCTTGTGTCCCGCCTGTTGCCACATCAGCAGCAGTCACATCCACTGGAACTGGGATGACCTCCGAATTGTCAACAACGGTAAGATTTCTGACTTTAAGCTGGATCTGATTGTAGTAGCTATCAATTAAACCGTCGACAGTCACAACAGCCCCAACTGCAGGTCTGGGATTGATTGATGGGCCAAAGCAATAAAGCCCAGAGTACTCTGAACCCTCAAATCTTTCGGCGTCATCCTGGTCCACTTGAATGAAAAAGCCTTGGAAGACCCCATTTTTAAACCCATGAGCAGTTACAACAGCCTCCCTGACTTCAGCAACAGCTCCAACTGGAACAACCCCCTTCTTGATGTCATAGATGCTGTGTGGGCAGTAGGCGTTACCCGGGTTGTAGTCAAGGGGACATGGGTCGCAAGCATCGCCTTTACCATCCTCGTCTGAGTCTATTTGGTCCGGATTGTAAACCGACGGACAATTGTCAAGCTCGTTCGGAAATCCATCACCATCGCGGTCGTTAGGATCGAAATGGGTGCAAACATCTGTGTTGGCGTCCAGTGGACATGGGTCACAGACATCTCCTACGCCATCATTGTCTTCATCGGCCTGTTTTCCGTTGTCCATAGGTCTGATTGGATTGAAGATGGTTGGGCAATTATCCTGGTCATCTGGTATCCCGTCACCATCCATGTCTCCTTCCTTAGGGATTCCGTCATATTCCCCAGGTCTGAATGGGAGGCAGCTTGGCTCATTATCTGGAATGCCACAGAAGAACAGGTCATATTGCACGCTTGCAACTCTGAGTTCAGCCAGCGTTTTTTCGGTTTCTCGGACAGTGCATACGGATTTGGCTACCTCACACACATCAAGCGCTTCACAGCCAGTGCTTCCACCAGGTAGGCCTGGTACAAGATGGGCGTCGCCATAAAGGACCGTACCCCCTCGCAGGACTAAGGCAACATCTGAGGGATTTCCGTCAATTACAGCTCTAAAGTCCTCATGAACCACATTATGGAATATTGCAATATCCGCAACCTTATCGACCTCCAAGCTGCCGACAACGCTTTCGATTTGGAACGCCCTCGCGGTTCCAATGGTGGCCATATCGAACAGTTCACGGTCGGTAAAGAAATTATCAAAGTGGGCTTTATTTAACTCATCAGCACACGCCAGTTCTCGCATCATGTTAACCGAACCTGATGCCGTCCAGTCGCTTCCAAGCCCAATGGTGACTCCCAAACGGCTGTACAGCGTGATGGCCGCAGTGTTGCCATATAGGTCCACATTAGTTCTTGGAGACCAGATTAGGGCGGACCCAACCTGCGCCATATGTGCTATATCCGTGGCTGTCAAAGCCACACCATGAATGAAGGCCGTGTTTTCCAATATGTTGTCTTTGCCTCCCGGTGCCGCACCGGACAAACACAGGAACTCATTTCTGGCAGCTTGGTTGACGCCTTCGGCTAGGTGAGGAACCCAGCAGTGGTACCCCGCTGTGGTCGTGGGGTCCGGCATATTGGGGTAAGCACAAGAATCGGTAAGCATTACACCGTCTTTGCCGTCACCAAGGGGAAAGGTGTCATACTTGGACTTCAATGCGTCAGGCAGGCCAATCATCGCTACATCGAGATTTCGAAGCAGCCCCTTGGCATTTCCAGAGCCAAACATCGAAGTGGCGCCGGCAACAATGTTTCTTAACTCGCCCCAAGCAGCCGCACCATAGGTTTGCCCCACTGGAATCTTTGGTTTGTCAGGGCCAGCGCCTTTTCGCCATTCATGACGATGGTCGTAGCGTGCAGTTCCGTGGTCCTTTGGGGCGTGTCCTGTAAAGGTGATGTGGTCATGCCCATTGATTAAACCAGGGGTGACAAGTGCTTTTTGGCATACAACCTTGGTTGCGCCGGCGTAATTAGAGTCATTACGACAGTCGTCTCCGACACACTTGATAATTCCGAAAGTGTCAATTAATACAACGCTATTGCGAAGTATATCGTCTGGGACAACGATGTCCCCTTCCAGTGCAAGCCAAAGACTTCCGGCAGTTAGCTTACAGTTGTCTTTTGGGTCTATCGGCTCCTCAGTGTCTGTATCTCCAGGGTCACCAGGATCTCCGGGGTCTTCAATGTCTGCGTCACCAGGATCTTCAACGTCGGCGTCCCCCGGATCTTCGATATCACTAGCATCGGCATCCTGGTCTACATCGTCATCAGGTCTAATATCCGCATCTGTAGAGACATCTTCACCAGGATCGGTATCCTCATAATTGAAGGTATCACCTCCCCCTGGTTTGTTGTCCACATCGTCCACAGGCCCTTGTGACCCGCCACAGGACACCAAAAACACCACAAAAATCGCAAGAGTTGCCAGCTGAAACCGTGTTGCCATTTGTTTTCTCCCGGAAAGGATAAAAGGATACCCTAGAAGAATACTAAAAATACTACTTTTGTCCACGGTATCCAGCCCAAACTCAAGAAATTCGTCATTTCCAGCCCCCCAAGGGAAAAATGTTCGACGGTCAGCCACAGATCTAGGTGGCTATCTGGTGTCAAGCTTGAAAAAAGTATTTGAAGCCTTATTATACGAACCAGCTGCTTTGAGGACCTTTATTGATTCTGCTTCTTGTCCTTTTAATTATATTGCTGCCTTTGCCAGCATTTGCATTTGGCCCCTTCGCACACGTTGATATGGGGTTGGCCGTTTTAGCACAAGCCAGCGCCATTGGTACCGTAGCCGCCAGCATCATCCAGCGCCACAGAAAGGCTTTTTTGCGTGGCACTGTCGATCCAGATCGGATGTTGGCCAAAAACATGGCTCCATTTGAGCACCACACCCACAATTGGGATCGTGTTCTTGATTTGCTTGACAACGCTTCTACCGACGAAGAAAAAGCTGCCTTTATGGGCCAGCTTTGCCATTTGGCCGCTGATGTTGTGGCCCACAATTACTTTGTGCCCACCAAAATGACGGAAAGCTTTTATTTTCCAATGGCCAAACACCTGTATTGGGAAATGCGTTTTGATTCAAGGACCCGTGCAAAGGGTGGTTCTCTGCTTTTTGATACGCTGCAGTGGTGTGATCCTGACCATGTGCGCTTCCTAAGTACGGTGCTGAAACCATCTGTTTTGACGGGCAATTTTAACGTCAGAGTGACTGGGAAATTGATGGATTGGCAGCAGCAAAAAGCCTTTGATACTGTTGGCAATTTCTGGGACCAGCACGCTAGGACTGAGCTTTCAGAGGACGACTTTGACGATATCCGAAATCTGGCGATTCAAGCTCAGGTGGCAGCCCTTTCAGAGGTAGGCCACGGATTAGTTTATGAGATTGATCCTAGAGGGCTTGAGCCGTTGAAACGCAGTTTGTTTTTGCGCCGTGAGATGCGCGAATTAAGAAAAGACATGTCTTGGCTCTCCATCATTAATCGCATTCAAGAATCCAGATCAGAATTCAGATATCCGGTCGAATCGGCTGTTTGGTGATGAGACCAGTACTTTTTACCCCAGTTCCAGCAGAACTAGCTTGGTCATCCCTTGGATTTAGTGCCGCATGGTCCGGTTTTGGGCGATGTCATACCGCAGTCCTGAGCTCAGGTCCGTTAAGGGCATCTGAAGACAATACACCGCTTTCAAATTTCGATGTAATTTTCGCAAGTTTAGCCTGGGAGTTGGAAGTTCCGACGATGGCCAAGGCTCTTTTGGATTCCGGAATTGAGCCCGACAGGGTTTTGAGGCCTGAAAATCAGCCTTTGATAGTGGCTGGAGGTCCATTGACTAGGTCGAATCCTGATCTTTTGGCTGCTTGTGCAGATGCTGTTTTTGTAGGCGACGCAGATAGGGCCTTTGACAAGATATACAGCGCTTTGGCTGGTGCAGAAGGTCGTTTGGATGCGTTGAGGCGACTTGCTTTGATTCCGGGCTGTTGGGTGCCGGCTGTTCATGGAATCGAGTTTGAGGTGCCAATTGTAGTCCATCGTCCAGAAAAAACGGACCTTCCCATTTGTTCAACTTGGCCTGTTCGAGCTAACAATTTTGGGGACGCCTTTTTGGTTGAGGTTGGGCGGGGGTGTCCAAGGTTGTGCGCTTTTTGTGTTGCGACTGGTGAGGGTGCGCCTGCCAGGTTTGCTACGAAGGAGAAGATTTTAGAGGTTATTCCTGAGCAAGCCAGAAGGGTGGGGTTGCTTGGGGCGGCGGTGTCCGACCATCCTCAGCTTGTTGCAATTGTCAGAGAGCTTTTGTCACGTGATATCCAGGTGACGTTGGGTTCAATAAGGGCGGATCGGGCTAGGTCTGAGCTTGTAAGTTTATTGGCAAGTTCGGGGCTTAAGACGTTGACGGTGGCTGCTGATGGGGCGTCTCAGCATATTAGGGACCTGATTAGGAAGAACATTAGTGCGAATGATTTGTTGAATGCTGCGATGGCGGCTAGGGGTGCTGGGATTCATCGTTTGCGGTTGTATGTGATGACTGGGTTGCCTGATGAGGGTAATGGGGATATTGACGAGTTTTGCGAGCTTTGTGAAGAAATATCGTCGGTTGTGAGGTTGTCGATTTCAATTTCGCCTTTTGTGCCAAAGCGGTTTACAGCTTTGGCGGATGCTCCTTTTTTGCCGGTGAATGAACAGAAGCGGCGAATTAGTAGGATAAAGCGTTCAATTGGCAAGAGGGTTCAAATCAGGGCGACGTCGCCTAGGGAGGCCGAGTACGAGTACTGGCTGTCTCATGTAAGAGGCGAGGAAGCCAGAAAGGCCCTGACCAGGCCCTGATCCTGCTTTCTGTCCCCGCCCCTGTTCCTGTCCCTGTTCCTGGCCCTGACCCTGACTCTGTCCCTGATCCTGCCACAGATCGTGCTGATTTGCATGTTCTGGCTCCGGATTGTTTGTTGGGCTTTGGCGTTTAATCTCTTCGTTACAGTTATAAAACATGTCCGGGGGCATCCTTCCGGGAGCCAGCTCGCCGTGCCATCCCAACGGTCACTTTAGCGACGCCCGAGCCGGCGCATGGTCGCAAAAGTGACCGTCGGGTCCCGGCAGCGTCGACTGGCCACTCCTCCAGGATTGCCCCCGGACCATGTTGCAGGGTGCCCTCTCGACCTCTTTTTAGCTCC
>Ga0123335_1002949_pt1 | contig 24489 bp, 17 predicted proteins | sample BiotimSIPDNA_2_FD_89707 | JGI IMG/M metagenome (GOLD analysis project Ga0123335, IMG submission 89707) | Anaerobic biogas reactor microbial communites from Washington, USA - Biogas_R2 time_0 SIP DNA | ecosystem: Engineered > Bioreactor > Anaerobic > Unclassified | place: Washington, USA...
GGTAGTTATGTGTTTAGTGGTTGTAGCCTCGCATCTGTCTCCCTTCCGCAGGCCACGACGATAGGTGAAGGTGCGTTTACTAGTTGCTCTAGTCTAACCTCTATCTCCCTACCTCAGGCCACGACGATTGGTAACGCCGCGTTTAACAGTTGCCCCGTTCTCGCCTCTGTCTCCCTGCCGCAGGTCACGACGATTGGCGACAATGCGTTTAGCAATTCCCCAGTTCTAACCTCAGTCTATTTCGACTCCTCCGCTCCAACAATCGGCACCTACATTTTCGACGTTACCCCCGCCAACCAAGTGACCAACTACGTGACGAACCCGCAGGCGACGGGCTGGGGCGCGACGCTCGGCGGGATGCCCGTCGTGCGCCTGCCGCTGTATGGCGACAGAATCTATCAGGGGGGCGAGCTCGTGGCGACGACCGGGCATGTGGCGCAGGCCATCGCCGCGATACCGGAGCCAGACTTGAGCGGCAAGGTGGATGTCTCAGGCGGCGCCGCGTCTAATCTCTGGTTGCAGGGCAACACCATCGTGACGGACAGCTATACCAACCTGCTGTGGCGCAACGTTTACAGCAACGGCTGGCATTGGCTGGTGGCGTACACCAACGCGCCGGGAGGCGGGGAATGAAACACATTGAATATAATATCTTGACCGCCTTCGGCATATTCGCCGCAGCCGTCCTAGCCGCCATGCTCGCGTTTTCACAGCCCGCGCCGCAGGCATACCTCATGGTGGACCAGCACGGGAACATCGTGCCGGAGGGGTACGCGGCGGGTTTGACGGAGATCGCGCAGAACGAGGCGCAGGCGGCTGCTGTGGCGGCGGCGGCGCAGGCCGTGCGGGACGCTACGGCATCGGCCAGCAACACCGTGGACGAGATCGTGGGCGTGCTTGCGGGCTCAATCGGGTTCGGGTACGTCACCGGCCACACCGTCAGCATCGGCGGCACGGTGCAGGTGAGCACGAACGCCGCAGCGCAGATCGTATACTGCGAGTTCGGCCAGGGCGGCGCGACGAATATCAACGCCGTCGCGCACACGGGGCATTACATCTGGCATGCGTACAGCGAGCAGATGAACACCATGCCGGCGATCAAGTACAAGACCAACATCGAGGCGACCAACGCATGGGAGTTCGCCGAGTTCCAGAGCACGGCGGAATACACGTCGCACACGGTCAACGGCGTCCTGTACGAGACCGTCTACCGCTCCACCGTCTGGCTACCCAGTTCGCTCGACAGCGCGTTCTTCCTCGCCTTCTGCGAGATAGCGGGCGGAGGTCAGGCGGGCGGCATGTTCCGCGTGGAGAACGGCTTCAGCATCGGCGGCAAGACCGGATTCACGGGCACGGTCGAGCGCGATGGGCTTTTGTGGACGTACCAGTGCGGGGCGTTGATGTCGGTCACAAACGAGGTGCCGCAATGAAACACGGGCTGACTAAATTTGAATCGGTGGCGTTCGCCGTGATCGTGATCGCGCTGGCGCTAAAGGTTTTCCCTGACGGCGAGACCAAGCAGGCGGCAGGATTGCGGCTGAATCCTCCTGTCGAGTCGCCGGACGGGGTTACGTTTGTTTGGACAGGCGGCGCGGCGGGCAGCACATACCGCATTATGAAACGAGTTTCTGGTACTGACGAATGGCAGCCGGTTGCAATTGGACTGAACCCCTCCGGCATGTACCTGTACGATGGTTTCACGCTTGACCGAGATTACCAATACCGCATTGAGGCTGAACCCGAATGAGAAACGCACTCATAGCTTTGTGCCTGTTCGCGCTGACCGCATTGGCGCAGACCAGCAACGTCGAGACCGTGAAAGCGTGGAAGCGCACCCATGTGATCGGCATCCCCGGCGGCGGGTTGCTCGACCCGACCGGCACCATCGCCGACGGCCAGCGTTCAGCCGCAGCCGCCGCCATGATCGCAGAGTCCTCCAACATCGTGGCGGCGACCGCGCAGGGCCTGACCAACGCCTTGCAACGGCTGTGGGGCGCGGCAGACCACACCAACGATTTCACGGGGCGGCTGTACTTGGCAGCCGACATGGATGACGACCCGGACTACGAGAACATCGAGGCTTTCGTTATCCGCGAGCAATACACATCCAACACGGTTCATTACTTCACCCATTACACGCGGCTGCTGGAGTCCACGCCCAAGACCATGTGGGCGTTCGCGCCTGCGGAGGGCGTGACGTATTGGGCGCCCGGCAGCATCGATACCAACACCCCGCTGACCAACATTCTCGGCTACGCCTGCTATGACATCACGGTAGAGCGTCCGGCGCAGGTGGGCAACATCATCCTGCGCACAAATAAATTCCTGAAATGGGGCGCGGCAGACACGCCGCTGGACATCGCGGACACGGGGCTGGAGATAGTGTCCGGCGGCACAACCAACGCGCCTTACACCGGCAGTGTCACATATACCAACGGTACGGTCGAAACCGTCGAGACCTACCTGTCAGGCTTTCTGTACACATCCGTGACCAACGCAGTGGAGGCACCATGAGAACGTTAGCGATCATCATTCTTTTGTGCGTATCGGCCCGCGCCGCCGAGGTGTGGCTGACTAAAGAACGGACGGCGCAGCTAAACGCGATCACGTCGCGCCCGTACATCACGCGCAAGACCGATATCGGCAAAGGCTTCGAGGAGATCCACTGGACGAACGGCAGCCGCTCGTGGGTCACAACGCAAGCCGTCCACCGCGTGGCCGGAGTCAAGGCCGCGCACGGCTGGCAGAAGAAGTTGGACGCGGAGAAAGCCGCCCGCAAGGAGCTGGTCGCCGACATCAAATCTTTGGCGGCGAAAGGAAGCGCCAGCAAGAAAGCCCTGGATGCCATAGTCGAGAAGGCCGAAAAACATCAAAAGGAGGAGAAGCCTTGAAGATCCACACCACGCCACAGGGCGAGCGCTTCGACTGCCAGCAGGAAGACGCCATCGACATCCTCAACCGCAAAGTGGATAAGCTCGACAAGTGCATTTTTTTCGGCAACGGCAAACCCTCGCTTACAACGCAGATGGCCACGCTCCAACAGAGCCAGGCCGCCGTATGCCGCGTCGCGTGGATCACCCTCGCCGCCGTGATAGGCCAACTGGTATATCTGTTCTTCGATAAGTTCGGCAAATGAAATGATTTCCGGCAATCACGCCGGTTAAACAAGAGGTAAAACATGAGCACAATCATCATCAACCTGCTCTCGACCAACGCGGCGATCGCGCTGATCGTAGGAGCGTTCGCAACCTACATCATCAAATGGCTAGCAACCAACCAGGGCGAGCAATTCCGGAAATATGAAGGGTGGGCCATCGCCGCCGTCAAGGCCGCCGAGAAAGCCATCCCGGACGACGTGCCGCACAAGGGCGCGCGAAAACTCGACTACGCCTTCCAGTTATTCACTAAGAAGTATGAGCAGGCCGTCGGACGCGAGGTCGGCGCCGAGGAGTCGGCCAAGATCGACGCGTGGATGTCGGAAATCCACGAGGTGCTGGCCGAGGCCGGCACACTACAGCCCGCCGAAACGCAAGGAGGTTGACCATGCAGACCAAGCCCCAAAAACTCGCGGACAAACGCCGCAAGGCCAAGTCCAAAAAGTCGAAACTCGCCTCTAAACTGAAAGGACAAATCATGAAGCATACCGCCATCGCCGCCCTCGCCGCCGCTGCCATCCTCTCCGGCTGCCAGACGGCCGACCCCGCCAGCCGATCCAACCGCTCCAGCTACCGCGACATCTACGCGGAAATCAACGGCTGCTCCAACCTCGTCACTATCACTATCGGCGACGGCCTCTACGCCAGCGCCGACGGCGGAGGAGACCGGCAGGATTCCTCGGCCGCCCAGACCACCGACACCAAGCCCGAGCTCGCCGTCGGCGTCGGCGGAGGCTCCGCGGGCACCGGCGGCGCCCAGCCGTCCAGCGGCATCGTCGGCGCCGCCCTCGAAAAACTCATGGGCATCGTCGGCGGCACCGCCGCCAAAGGCGCAGCCCTGACCCCCTCCGAGGCCCAGGCCGTCTCGGCCGCCGCCGCCGCCGCAACCGCACAACCGTAACCGCCACAGGGCCGCGCCGGACGGCCCCGACGACGCACAGCCTCATGCGCCGATCCGGCAACCGCCACAAAAAGAATGGAGCCGCCACATGACCGTCATCGACATCTGCAACAACGCCCTCGCCGACATCGGCCACGACCGCGAGATCACCTCCCTCGACCCGTCCGCCGACACATCCTCCGAGGCCCGCCGCTGCGCACTCTTCTACCCACGCGCCCTGTCCGACGTCATCCACGCCCACCCCTGGCGCTTCATCACACAGACCGTCCCAGGCGACTCCGTACTCGTCACCACCGTCGACCCGCTCCCAGGCTTCGAGTCCGTCTACGCCCCGCCCGCCCAGTCCGCCGCCATCCAGTCCGCCATAGACGAGTCCGGAGACCCCGTCCCATACACCATGCAGGACGGCCTCATCCACGCCCGCCGCGACGTCGACACATTCGCCTTCACCTCCGCCGACCTCGCCGCCGACCCGTCACTATGGCCCCCGCCCTTCGCCGAAGCCGTCATAGCCGCCCTCGCCATGCGCCTCGCCCGCGTCATCACCGGCTCCGACGCCGCCGCCAAGACCGCCGCGCAGGCGTATGCCCAAGCCATAGCCGCCGCCCGCCGCCACGACCGCATGACCTCCTCGTCAACCCCAGGCGAGTCCAACCCATACCTCTCCGCCCGCTCCGCCACGTCAGACCAATCCTGCTCCTGAACCCCGCCTTCATACCATGATCAGAACAGTCCAAAACTCATTCGTCTCCGGCGAGATCGACCCCGCCCTCCACGGCAGGCACGACCTCAAAGCCTACTACTCAGGCGCCGCCCTCATCGACAACCTCATCGTCCGCAAGGCCGGCGGCCTGCGCAAACGCCAGGGCACCGACATCATCGCCGACCTGTCCGACTACCCCGGCTGCCGCGTCATCCCGTTCTTCTTCGACCGCACCAACTGCTCGCTCATCGTGCTACACAGCCAGACAGCCCGCTTCCTCGACCAGCAGCCGGACGGCACCTTCGCCTTCGCCCGCGCCGCGGATGACGAAATCTACGCCCTCGCCGGAATGCCCTGGGCCGACGCCGACCTCGCGTCAGTCCGCTTCTCACAGCTCGGCGACACCGTCTTCCTCACCGCCCCCGGCTACCAGGCCGCCAAGCTCATCCGCTACTCGCCCGCATCCTGGAAGCTCACGCTCATGACCGGACTCGTAACAGTCCCGGCCCCGCCCGCCCTCACCGCCATGGCATCCAGCTTCGAAGAAGGCTCAGGCTACGTTGCCTACTCCGCCAACTACGCGCTATACAGCATCAAGAACGGCATCATCTCCACGACACCCGCCAAACGCAAGGTCGCCATCACCCTGCCATGGGCGTCCGGAGCCAAAGTCAAACTCTCGTGGACCCCCGACCTCGAATCCGGCGTCGACGGATACCTGCTCGGCAAAAAGCAGGGCGCATACTACGGCCTCTTACTCGACGCCCGCCCGACCCGCGAGCCCCTCAGCCTCACCGGCAAGACTTTCACCACATCCGGCGCCGGCACCGACACCACACACCACCTAGTCACCGACCACGCCACATCCCTCCGCGCCGAAGACCCCAACGCCCTCGCCGACAACGAGCTCAAACTCTCGCATTCGCAGTGGGCCATCTCCATCCCTCGCCCCGCCGACGGCAGCGACCCCTGGCTGAAGATATCATTCGCAACCGCCAAAGCCATTGGCAAGATACGCCTGTACCTCGGCGCCTTCACCGCCGACCACACCGGACAGAACCTGGTCACCGTCGACTACTCCGCCCCGCTCAGCGTCAGGTTCAGCCGCTACACCGGCACGGCCTACACCGCCGAAGAGACCTTCGACGTCCAGCAGACCGACCCCGCTACCGGATACGTCGAGATCACCATCGCAGACACCAACTCCAGCACCAACTCGCGCTACCTGCACTTCACTTCCCTGGCCCCGCAGGAGACCGCCGTCATCCTGCGCGGCGTCGCGCTCTACGACCGCTCCGGCACACCCGCCCTGATCACGTCCTGGACAGCCGCCCGCGCCAGAACCCAGGATAACTTCACCGCCCGCGGCGTCTCCGGCATCGTCACCCTCGCCACCAACTATTCCATAACACACCTGGACATCACCGCCAACCCCGAAGACCGCGACAACCGCACCGACCGCTCCTGCTCACCGAAACGCTACCTGCAGACACACGCCACACCAATGGCCCTGGCCGTCGCCGCCGACTCAGGCTCGTACTACGCCACCGTCACGCTCGCCCACTCCAACACACCGTTCCGCGTCACAGAGTTCCGCCTCTACCTGGGCGCCCGCTCAGCGCTCCTGCCGTTCAACACCCCCGGCACAGCCGTCGAAATCCCGTCCAACACCCTCAACGCCACCGTCCAGTACTCCAACAACGGCTCGTCATTCTCGGACGCCGAGGTCTCGGCAGCCCCCGTCACCGTCTCCATCCCCAGCCAGTACTCAGCCGAGCCCGTCTCCATCATCGTCCCGGACGACGATACCCTCGTCGCCGCCACCGCCAACGCCATCGCCTGGCGCCTCAAGATCAAGGCCGCCGCCAACGCCCCCGTCTACATCCGCGGCCTGGTCTGCCACGAGACCACCATCGCATCCGAATTCATCGACGAGAACCACGCCCCCACCACCCTCATCGATACCCAGACATACATCCACCCCGGCTCGTCCGACATGGACGTAGACGTCATATCACACTACCAGCAGCGCCTCGTCCTCGCCTCATCCTACGGCATGCCGTTCACCATATGGTTCTCCAAGCTCGGCGACATCACCATGTGGTACGCCTCCACCCCCCTCGACGACACCGACCCATTCTCCGGCTCGATCCCAGCCGTCCAGGCCTCCCGCATCCTCCACGCTATGAGCGACAAACGCCTGATGCTATTCACCGAGTCAGGCCTCTATATCGTGGAGGGATCGGACTCCGAAGGATTCGCCTACCGCACATGCCGCATCTACCGCGCCGCCAACATCGGAGCCTGCGACGTCCCGCCCGTCACCGCCGGAGCCGCCGCCGTCCTATTCGTCGCCAACGACGCCCGCACCATCCACGAGCTCAAGTACGACTTCGCCTCCGACACCGTCATCCCAATCGACCGCTCCGTCCTTGCCGGACACCTAACCGAGGCCTCGCCCATCATCGCCGCCGCATGGGCCGCCTCCCCAGACTCCTGCCTGTGGGCAGTCCTCGCCGACGGCACCCTCCTCTCCTTCACATTCATGCCCGAGCACGAGGTCTTCGCCTGGTCCCGCCACACCCTGCCCGCAGGCCTCACCCCCACGGACGTCATCACGCCCGGCTCTATCCTCAACGCCGCATCCTGCGAGCCCGCCACCCAGACATTCCTGCTCGCCGACCTCGCCATCTCCAGCGACACATCCAGAAAGCTCCTCCTGCGCCTGCGCCCGCCGCCCGCCGCCGACACGCTCCCCGCCTCCTCCGCCGCCGCCCTCGACCTAGCCCAGACACTCGTCCGCCCCAGAGGCGCACTCGCCTCATGGACACCCGCTGTCCCGTACCCGGAAGGCGCGTCCGTCACCGCCCTCTTCATCGGCCACACCTCCGCCACCATCCTCAAAGAATCGCTCGAGACGGACGAGCCAGACTACGCCCCGATCACCCTCGTCGCATCCGCCGACGGCTCGCTCTCACCCATCCCCGACCCTGGCGTGTACCTGCTCGGCATCCCCGTCGACGCCGAGCTCCAGACCCTCCGACCCGAACTGCCCGACCGCCCCGTACAGGGCCTCCGCAAACGCGCCGTCCGCGTCCTCGTCCGCGCCCGCCGCGCCGTCGACCTCACCGTCGGCCCCGTCCCGCCGTCAGACGCCCCCCGCGACGACACCGGAACCCTCGCCACCCTCGCCTCGCTCGCACAATCACCCGCCCCAAACCCCTCCGCGGCCGCCGACGCCCTCGCCGCCACCGGCATCCAGACCCTCATCACACGCGACCTCATCATCACGCCATCAGGCCACTGGAACCGCGACTGCCGCCTCCGCGTCAAATCCGCCGGACCCTGGCCCGCGGAAATACTGTCCGTCACAACCGACCTGGAAACCGAATGAGACCTATGCTCTTTTTGCATATTATATGCGCTTTATGACTTGCCTTTTATGCACTTCCTGAATAGCATTCCACCATGAACCACGCCGCCACACACACCCCTCTCCCCTCCACATCCGGTAGGGACGGCTCCCCGAGCCGTCCGCAGGCCCATGCCGCATCCCCCGCGGCACCCCTCCCTCTCGTGCCGCCGGCACCTCCGTGTGCCGGGAACCGCCGCCCCCGCGCCCGCCTCCCCATCTTCACCGCCGCCACCCCCGACGACATCGACGAGCTCGCCTCCAACCTGCGCCCAGCCGACGCCATCGAGCTCACCATCGCATCCGGCCTAACCCCCGCCGAAGGCATCCTCCAATCCGTCCGATGCTCCGATTGCTCATTCGCCGCCCGCCTCCGCCCCTGCGCCCCACTCCACTGCATCTTCGGCATCCGCGCCGCCTCCCTCCTCGACCGCTCCGCCTACGTCTGGATGCTCGGCACCCGCGCCATCGACGCCGACCCCATCGCCTTCGCCCGCCACTCCCGCCGCGGCCTCGCCCTCGCCGCACAATCCCTGCCATGGGCCGAGATATTCACCAACATCGTCCACGAGCAGCACCACACAGCCATCCGCTGGCTCGCGTTCCTCGGCGCCCGCTTCCACCCCCCCGTCGCCATCCCCCAGCCCGACGGCTCCGCCGCCCGATTCATGCCATTCACCATCGAAAGGAGCGCCATATGTGCGAGCCAATAACCGTCGCCATCGCCCTCGCCGCCACCGACGCCGCCGCCGCCGTCACATCAGCAGGCATGTCGGCCTACAGCGCCCACCAGCAGGGCAAGTTCCAGTCCGACATGGCCAAATACCAGGCCAAGCTCGCCACCCACCGCGCCGCCATCGCCACACAGGAAGGCGCCCGAGAGGCCGCCGAGGCCGCCCAGCGCCGACGCCAAGCCGCCGCCTCCGGCCTCGTGCAGTTCGCCGGCAACGGCCTGCTGATAGACCAAACCCCCACCTCCGCACCAAACCTATGGGAGCAGGACCAGATGGCCGAGCTCGCCCGCGAGCAGTTCAACATCCGCCGCAACGCCGAGCTCGCAGCCTGGGGATATTCCACCCAGGGCCAGATGGACAGCGCCCAGGGACAGATGGCCTCCGCCGCCGGACGCCTCGGCACAGCATCCTCCCTCATCGGCGGCGTCGGCTCATCCATCCAAAACGCCGCCGCAGGTTACAGCCTAGGGTCCGCACTCACGAAAAAAACCGCATAAAGGAGCCGCACCATGCCCACCGTCCCGAAAGTCCAGCGCTCCTCCGAGCCCATTGCAAACCTCCCCCAGATACAGACCCCCCGCGCCGATCCCGACGCCTTCGGCGCCGGCCTCGGACGCGCCCTCGGCAGCACCGTCAGCGCCGCCCTCAACGGCGCCTCCGCCATCATCGCCACCCGCAACCGCATCCGCGAGCGCCAGGCCGCCGAGGCCGCCGACGCCGCCCTCGTCGAATACAACTCATGGGCCTCCGGCGCCTGGCACGGCACACCCGACCCCGTCACCGGCCAGCTCACCCCCGGCCTCGCCGCCCGCCAGTCCGCCGCCGCCGCAGGCGTCGCCCGCGACTACACCAAGCTGGAGAAAGAATATCTCGACAACCCATCATCACCATACGCCAAGCTCGACCCCGAAGCCCAGGCCATCTTCCGCCGGCACCAGCCACGCATCTCCGCCAGCTACCGCGAGACCGCCGCCCGCCACGAATTCGCCCAGACCCAGATTGCCCGCGCCGAAAAAGCCAAAGCCGCCTACGCCGCCGCACAGTCCGCCGCCGTCCGCGACTTCGACCTCGACGACGACATCTGGGAGCCCCGCGCCGGCGAGACCGCCCTCCGCGCCGCCGACCTCGCCGTCCTCGGCCGCTTCTCGCTCAAAGCCGACGGCACCCGCGAATTCTCCTCCCCGGAAGCCGAAACCCTCCACCGCGAGGCCGCCGCCGCCGAGCTCGCCACCATCCGCAAAGCCCGCGCCCTACACTTCGCAGACCTCGCCGCCGACGCCGCCTACGACCCCGAAGCCCAAGCCGCCGCCGACGCACACACCCTCCGCGCCCAAGCCATCGCGCAAACCCTCGACGACCAGAACGCCGACGATGTCAGCAAAGCCCTCAAATCCGTCGCCGCCATCCGCGAACAACGCCGCCGCGCCGCCGAACACGCCGCCAAAACCGCCGAGGCCAAACGCGCCCAGGCCGAACGCGACCGCCTCAACTCCGTCGCCATGAACCACATCCTCGCCGCCCGCGACGGCACCGCCGACCCCGACGCCGCCATCACCTCCCTGCGCAACACCACCGAACCCGACCTCGCCAAACGCCTCATCACCGACATCATCCTCCAAGAGCAGTCCGCCGCCGAAGCCATACAGGACGCCGCCGCCGAAGCCCGCGCCGACCGCGTCATCTTCCTGCTCAAAGCCGGCCAGACCCTCGACCCCGAAGGCAACCTCGTCGAGGCCTCCCCGCCCGCCCTGCGCGACGCCGCCACCCGATATTTTTTCGACCGCACCCTCACCCGCGCACAATACGAGGAGGTCGCCGCCCACATCCAAGGCAAATCCGACGACCGCGTCAAAGCCTTCACCCGCCGCGCCTTCGAAGAAATCAGCCCAGAGTTACAAGACGCCTTCCGCGAGGACGAGCTCGGCCACACCAGCCTCGACCTATCCAAGCTACCCGACAAAAAACGCCCCTCCAAACCCGGCATCAAGCGCCAATGGTTCGAGCCCGGCGCAGCATCCGGCAAACCCCGCACCGAAGAAATCACATTCGGCCATATCAACGAAGCCGTCAACACCATCCGCCTCGCCCTGCGCGAAGACCCCGCCATGACCACCGACCTAGCCATCGAACGCTTCCGGGGCCTCATCCGAGGCACCATCGCCGAACACCGCGACAAAAAGATCGAAGACGCCATCGCAGCCGACGCCGCCTTCTACCTCAAAATGCGCGAAACCAACGCCCAAACCATCCTCCGCCACCTCGCCCCCCGCTAAGGATACCCCGCCATGCCCACCGTCCCCCCGACACCCGCAGCCACCCCGACACCCGCAGCCCCACTCGGCGGCGCCATCTCCCTCCCAACCCCCCCGCCTCCCGCCCCCAGCCAACCGCCTCCCGCCCCCAGCCAACCGCCGACTGCCCCTGCCCCTGCCCCTGCCCCATCCCCCTCCCTCTACGAAGCCATCACAGACTACATCGACGCCACCAACGCCGGCATGAACCGCCGCGCCGACCCCCGCGACGCCATCCTCAACCTCCCCGAAGACGCCCCCGACCCCGCCAAGCGCCACATCGCCGCCCAAGCCTTCGAAGCCATCACCGGCATCCGCTCCCCGGACGGCAGCATCCTAACCCCCGGCCGCACCCCCCTCGACGGCGCCGCCTACGCCGCCAAAGTCCGCGACATCCTCAAACGCGGCACCGCCTCCCTCCGATCCCCCGAATACCAAGCCTGGCTCGACATCCCCGAAGACGACGAAGAGCGCCGCTACCAGACCGCCCTCGCCGCCCTCTCCCCCATCCGCCGCGCCGCCGCCAAGTTTGGCGCCAGCGTAGAGGCCAGCCGCGCCGAACACGCCGACCCCGACCTCAGATCCATCGACTCACTCTACGGCGCCAGCCTCGGCCCCACACCACCCGCCCCCGCCCCGTCCGACCCCGCCGCCCCCACTGCCGACAGCCCACTGCCGACTGCCACTGCCCCCGACGCCCCCGAAACCCGCGCCTCCGTCATCGCCGAATACGAGGCCAAGCTCGCCGCCGACCACTTCCTCGAACTCTACGCCGCCGCCGCACCCGCCCTCTCCGAACCCGCCCGCGACATGATCCGCCGCGCCGCCCAGTCCGGCAGCCGCGGCATCCTCACCCAAGACGCCGAAACCTTCCGCACCCTCCCCAAAAAAGAACAGCGCGTCGCATCATCCCTCATCTCCAGCGCCCTGCCCCCGCGCTCCCGCAACTTCCTCCGCGACATGGGCCTCGGCATCCTCGACCTCGCCGAACGCATGACCGTCAACCTCGCCCGCCAGACCGAAGACATGGGATTCCAGCCCCCGCCCCCCATGTTCGGCACCGCCGCCTCATACGCCCGCCTCGCCGAGATCGCCGCCGAACGCGCCGCCATGTCACAGGAACAGCGCGACGCCGAACGACTCACCGCCAACCTCTGGCGATAGGCATCCACCCCCCGCGCCTTCGACGGCTACTCCCTCGTCGAAGAAGCCTTCATCGGCGCCGCCACCACCGTCCCATACATGCTCATGGCCGGCATCCCGTACATCGGAGCCCCCCTTGTCGCCATCGACCAGTTCCAGAACGTCCGCGACCGCGTCCTGCTAGAAGGCGGCAACCCCAACCAGGCGCAGGCCGCACAGTGGGCCGCCGCCATCGCCTACGCCTACATCGAAAAACTATCCGCTGTCACCGCCTTCGGCAGGCCCCTCTCCACCCTCGGCATGCGCTCCGTCTTCCTCAACGTCTCCCGCCACGGCTACGCCTACGCCGCCCGCCAGATCGGCACCGAGATCGCCGGCGTCACCGTCGCCGAGACCATCCAAGAAATGCTCCAGCGCGCTACCGAAGAAGCCACCGTCGCCGGCCTGCTCGACAAAGACATCGCCGCCTCCGCCGCCCGCGGCTTCATCGAAGAGGCACAGACCTGGAACACAATGCTGCTGATCGGCGGCCTCGGCACCGCCAAGAAAGCCGCCTCCGCCAAATGGGCACGCGCCTCCAACCTCGACCTCGCCGAGACCGTCACCGCCCGCCTCCGCGCCCTCACCGCCATCCAAGAATCATCCAGCCTCCCGCAGCCCAAATCCCCCGACACGCAAAAAAGACTCGCCCTCGCCCGCAAAATCTGGACCGAAGCCCCCTCCGACCTCCAGGCCCTCGCCCGCCTCCAATCCGAGCTCGACCTCGACCGCGACCGCGCCATCGCCATCGCCGACTACTTCGGCCTGGAAAACGCCCTCCTGCACAGCACCCGCACCCCCGAAGGCCGCAAGCAATACCGCCAAGCCATCACCCTCGACCCCGCCTTCCTCCAGACCCTCCTCCCCGGCGCCACCATCACCCCCCTCACACCCGACCCCGCCGCCCCAGCCGCCCCCACTGCCCCCAGCCCACTGCCGACTGCCACTGCCACCGCCGCCAACCCCGAACCCAAAAAAACCATCACCCGCAAACGCACCCTCCCCAACGGACGCCGCGTCACCCAAGAACTCCCAAACCCCGCCCACGCCGCCTGGCTCTCCGCCCGCCAAGAAGCCTCAACGCCCGCCCCCGGTACTGTGCGAGCCGTTCACGGCGAGACCCCCGCCCCCGCGCCCGCCCCCCAGCGCTACCGCCTCGACTTCCCCGTCACCCTCCTCGACGGCACCCGCTCCACCGCCTCATACACCATCGAGGCCGGAGCCCTCGACCCCGACCTCTCCACCCCCGCCGCCGCCGCCGAGGTACAGCAGATCACCGGAGGCTCTGTCCGCGCCGACGACTACCTCGCCATGACCCCCGAGCAGCAGGCCGAAATTCTCGCCGCCAACGGACTCGCCGTCCGCTCCCAATGGAAGCTCACCGCACCCGACGGATCATCCGCCACCACATCCGGCCTAATCTCCCTCATCACCTCCCCAGGCCCAGGCACCGCCAGAGCCACCAACCTCGACCTCATCCACGAACACCTCCACGCCGTCGCCGGCATCCTCAAAGCCGCCGGCGTCCTCACCCCCGAGCGCGTCGCCACCATGCGCCAGCTATTCGGCGACCCCACCTACGCCGGCGAAGACTTCGACGAAGAATCCGCAGCCGAAGCCCTCGCCGCAAATCTGCTCGGCCGCGACCCGCACCCAGAAGCCGAGCCCATCTTCTCCGCCATCCGCGCCGGCGCCCGCCGCCTACTCGAAACCCTCAAAGTCATCCCCCCCGAAGCCGAGCTATCCGCCCGCGCCCAAGCCCTCGACATCGCCTTCGAAGCCCTCCGCACCGGCGACCTCTCACTCCTCGACCCATTCTCCGGCATCACCTTCGCCGACGAAACCGACGCCGCCCCCGCCCCGTCCGACCCCGCCGCCTCTCGTGGCACTGCGACCTCCGTGTCCAGTGCGCCCGACGCCCAATCCACCAACATCCCGCCTGCCGACCCCGACGACCCCGCCGCCTCCGCCTCCGCCGTCGAAGCCGCCCGCGCCGCCGTCCCCCCAGCCGCATCTCGTGGCACTGCGACCTCCGTGTCCAGTGCGCCCGCCGACCAATCCCCCCGCACCGGCCTCCGCGCCGAAATCGCCGCCCTCAACGACAAGGTCGACCGCCTCATGCAGCTCCTGGCATCCGGAGCGCCCATCCCCGCCAGCCGCCCCACAGGCCAGTCCGTCTCCATCGTCACCCCCACCGGCAACATCCGCTTCACCGCCGAATGGCACGCCGTCGAACTCGACGACCTCGTCACATCCGACAACCCCGGCTACCCCCAAGAATTCCAGCCCCGCGACCGCTCCACCGTCACCTCCCGCGTCCAAGTCCTCAAATTCTCCGCCCCAGGAGCCTTCGACCCCGAACGCCTATTCGACTCCGCCGAATCTGACGGAGGCTCCCCCGTAACCGCCGGCGGCCTCACCGTCATCTCCGGCAACGGCCGCGTCATGATCCTGCGCGAAGTCGCCAACGCCGGACGCTGGCAAGAATACGACACCGCCGCCCGCGCCTTCGCCGCCCGCGCCGGCATCACCATCCCCGACGGCATGCGCCGCCCCGTCCTCGTCCGCCGCGTCACCTCCGTCGCCGACCGCGCAACCCTCGTAAAAATCGCCGAGCTCTCCAACCGCCCCAAGATTCTCCAGCGCAACGAATCCGAACTCGCCGAAGCCGACGCCAAACTCCTCACCCCCGATCTCGTCAGCATCTACGCCCCCGGCTCCGACGCCAACCTCCTCGCCGCCTCCAACGCCCCCTTCATGCAGGCCTTCGCCCGCGCCGCCCAGGCCGAAGGCGACCTCGACTCCAACGGCAAACCCACCCAAGCCCTCGCCATGCGCGTCCGCAACGCCTTCCTCGCCGCCCTCCTCGGCGAAGGCGCCGACACCCGCGACCTCATCCGCACCCTCATCGAGCAATCAGGCGAGCTCGGCATGCGCACACTGCTCAACTCCCTCATCGACCACGCCGGACCAGCCATCGCCCTGCACCACGCCAAACCCGAACTATCAATCCTCGCCGCCCTCCGCGCCGCCGTCCGCTCCTACGTGTCCTGGAAGACCTCCGGCACCCGCGCCACCCTCGCCGACCACCTCGCCCAGGGCGACCTCCTCGCCGCCCCGCCGTCCCCCGCCCTCGCCATCATGCTCACCGCCGCAGAGCAAGGCCGCCTCGGCCCCCTGCTCGACCGCTACGCCGAGCTCGCCCGCGCCATCGACACCCAGACCGCCGACATGTTCGGCGCCACCCCCGACCCGCTGCCCCTCCTCCAGAAAGCAGACGCCGACACCCGCCCCACCGGAGAACCCGCATCCGCGCCGGCGAGCGCAGCGAGTCAAGCCCAGCCCGCCCCCAGCCCCGCCGCGCCCACACCCAAAACCACCCAGCCACCACCCGCCCCGGCACCCGCCTCCGCAGCCCCCTTCACCCCCGCGCCCCTCCAGCCCACCGCCATCGACACCCCGGAAAACGTCCCCACCTGGACACTTTTGGGCACCGCCGGCAAGGCCGTCCCCACCGCAAACGCGCCTGACTCCGATCGCTCTGACCAGATTCCCCTATTCCAAGGCGGCAAACGCTCCCTGGCCGCCCGCGCCGAAGCCGCCATCAAGCGCCTCATGACCCCATCCGAACGCGCCCGCTACACCGTCATCTGGGACGGCTTCGGCGGATCGGGAGGCTGGGGCCTCTACCACGCCAACACATCTCTGCCCAACGTCCGCGAGATTAGCATCGGAGAATTCAACCCGTCCCGCATGGCCAAAATTAAATTCTTCCACACGCAGGGCCACCGGCTCGCCGAAGTCGAGGCGTCGCCGGAATTCCAAGCCTTCAAAGCCCGCGTCATAGCCAACATGACCAAACGGAATAAAGACGGTGAGACCGTAGCCGCCACATCCGCCGGAAAGCTAGCCGCATCCATCAGCAACACCATAAAAGAAAACGGCCCGCAACTCTCCGACGACGTCATCGCCATCGCTCAAGCCATCGCCGACCGCGCCGCCAACGGATCACAGGACGCCGCCGACACCCGCGAGATGATCTATGCCAAAATCCTGGACGGATTAATCAAAGACGCCGCCGCCATCCAGTCCGCCGCCCAAGAATTCCGCGACCGCGGAGGAACCTTCACCTACCGCACCCAACGCGACACCTACAAGGCCGACCTCATTCCCGGCTCCAACGTGTTCACCATCATCGACCCGCCCTACTACCTCACATCAGACTACGACGAAGAAAACGCAACCACATCCGACAAAGTCGGCCTCGACACCTACCAGCAGACACTCGAACTCATCCGCCGATCAGCCGCGGCAGGCAACGCTGTCCTCTACACCGACTCCGCCTGGTGGACCACCAAAGAATTCACGCCGCAGCCCGCAGAAATCCTCTTCGGCGAAACACACTCAACAGAGCAAAAGATTCTGCTCGACATCTTCAACACATTAGACCATCTTGACATTGTTGATGGCAAGGTCGGCCTGCGCCAAGAAATAATAGGAGTACACCATGCCCACACAACTGACGCGGCAACAGCAACGGGACAACGCTCGCTTCGCAGTACTGATGAGCCTGCACGGCGCGAACAAACTGACGGACCAATTCCTGCCCCAGCCGGAAATGGACCTGTTCGTGACCAAGACATTCCCGGAGTGGCCAAAGGAGATGCAGGACAAGCTGCGGCCCTACGGAGCGCAAATGATCCAGGACGAGACCTAGCCGCCCCCGCTGCCTCCAGCCAACTGCCACTGCCGACTGCCCCTGCCACTGCCCCCTCCCCCGACCCCCGCCACTCCCTCCAGCCCCGCGAGACCGACCCCCTCGGCCTCTACTCCCGCCTCCGCGAGCACCTCCGGGCCAAGATGCCCGCCCGCGCCACCGCCGAAGCCCTCCGCAACCTCACCGACCCCGCCAAAGGCCACGGCATCCGGGCCGACGAACTCCGCTGGACCGGCTTCCAAGACTTCCTCGACGCCCTCCCCCCCGGCTCCACCGTCACCAAAGAAGCAGCCCTCGCCGCCATCGCCGACCCGCCCCTCACCGAAACCGTCCTCGGCGACCCCGCCAACCTCATCCCCGGCGCCTTCGGCGGCAGCGTCCAGCGATCCCCGGACACCGCCACCAGCTACGAGCAATACACCACCCCAGGCGCCGTCCCCGGCACCTACCGCGAACGCCTCATCTCTCTCACACCCGCCCCCGCCACCAACAACGGCTTCTCCATCATCCCCGACCCGTTCAACCCCGGCCGCCTAGCCATCCGCAACCCGCAAGGCGCCATCATCGAGACATGGCTAAGCGACCCCGAAGCCCGCGAACGCCTCGCCTCCTACGTCGAAGTGACGCGCACCGACACCTACCAGTCATCCCACTGGCCCCACACCCCCAACGTCCTCCTCCACATCCGCCACGCCGACCGCCTCCTCCCTGACGGCTCCACCGCCCTCGACGCCGAAGAATTCCAGTCCGACTGGCACCAGGACGGCCGCGAAAAAGGCTACCGCCCCCGCAATCAGGCCGAATACAATAAACACATCCTAAGCAAATACCCGACCCTGCCCGCCGACCCCGACGAATGGTCATACCCCATGTTGCAGGAAGCCGGCTTGACCACAGACGAAATAGCACACCTCTCCGACCAGGCATCCGACGCCCGCGTCCCCCCCGCCCCATACGCCGACACCTCCAAAGGCTGGGCCACCCTCGCCGCCCGACGCATCCTTCGCATCGCCGCCGAACGCGGCCTCCGCACCGTCACCTGGACCACCGGCCGCACCCAGATCGAACGCTTCGAAGACTCTTTCCGCCAGGCCGTCGACACCATCGAGTGGTTCAAAGAAGGATACGCCCAGTCCAACGTCCTGATTGCGCGAAAGGCCGGCGGCATCGTACAAAAGATCGAATACAAATCCGACGGAACCGTGTCCTCGCCGGACTACCTCGCCGGCCAGCCCCTCTCCGCCGTCATCGGCAAAGACGCCGCAACCAAAGTCCTCGCCGCCCCCGCCGGCAGACTCTCCGGCGACGACCTCCACATCGGCGGAGAAGGCATGATAGAATTCTACGACCGCATCATGCCCCGCGTCTTCGCCACCCTCGGCAAACCCTACGCCGCCGCCCCATCCACCGTCACGTTAACCGAAGACGCCAAAAGCCTGGCCGCCCTCAACGACCGCGCCCGAGAGATCGCCGACCACATCGCCGAATACGGCGAATACGAAAGCCTCGACCTCTCCGAAGACAACGTCGCCTCCCGCGTCTTCGGCGCCCTCATCGACGACCCCGAGCTCTCCTTCTCCGCCGCCATCGACAACGAACGCGCCGCCGACCCGGACAACTCCGAAAAGGCCGAGCGCGACGCATTAGTACGCTTCGTCGGCAAAGCCGCCGCCATCACCCGCCACCGCTTCGACATCCCCCCCGCCATGGCCGCCGACATCCTCGCCGGCCAGCCCCGCTTCTCCCTCCAGCCCCGCAACCCCGCCAGCGCCGCCGAAGAAATCGCCAAACTGGATGCGGAGTACATGGCGGCCGTCGAGCGCGGCGACATGGAGACGGCGCAGCGGATGGTGGACGATGCGGCGAAGGCGGCGGGGTACAACGTCGGGCCGGTGTATCACGGGACGCGAACGGACTTCAACGTACCACGCACGCGAGGCATGAGCGCGTTCGACGAAAGACTTGCCAATGTTCGTGGCGACAACGACGCCGGAATGTTCTTTAGCAACGTGCGCGACACGGCCAAAGACTTTGCTCAACGCGGGCGACGCGGAGATCACATGCTGACCGCGTCAGAGATCAACAACGATGTATGGCCGGAAGGCGCGCGCATAGTTGACGCTTACCTGAGACTCGACAACCCGAAAGAGTTTGACGGCGTTGGCGACTTCATTTCGTACCGCAGCGAGAACTTCAATCGCATTCAGGATGCCCTACGCGAAGAAGGGCACGATGGAATTGTTCTGCGCGATGCTTCCTACGACGCAAGCAACCCAGACGAGACGTGGTACATTGCCACCGACCCCTCGCAGATCAAGTCCGCCGACGCGATCACCCGCGACGGCGCGGGCGACGTGATACCGCCTTCCGAGCGGTTCAACGAGGACAGCGACGACATCCGCTTCTCCATCCGCCGCACCTCCCGCCGCAACCCCGCCTCAAACGTCGAAGCCCTCATCACCGCCCGCATCCTCGCCGGCAAGCCCGCCGCCCCCGCCGACGTCGCCGCCATCCTCAAAAACGCAGGCATCCGCACCGCCGAAACCCCCGAACAAATCCTCGCCCGCGCCAACGCCCGCGCCCAGGCCCTCCCCGCCGCCGAGGCCGGCCGCGTCCGCGCCGCCGACCCCGCCCTCTTCGAACGCCTCGCCAACGACGCCGAACGCGACCGCCTCGCCGCCCGCATCGGCGAATCATTCGGCGCCGGCGCACAGGCCGCAGCCCCCGCCATAGGCGCCGCCGCAGGCCTCGCCCTCGCCCGCGAACGCACCGCCCGCGCCGCCATCGAATCCGCCGCAGGCTTCACCGCCGCCGAGATGCAGGCCGAGCTCGGCATAGACCTCGCCGCCACCGTCCTCAACACCCCCGACATCCAGCCCACCGCCGACGAGCTAGACGCCCGCGCCAACGAACGCGAAGCCGCCCGCCGCGAGGCCGAGCTCGCCGCCGACCTCGACGCCGAAGCCGACCCCGCCCCCCTCCCCCCGTCACCCGAGATGACCGCCCTCCTCAACCAGGTCCTCGCCGCCGCCGAAGCCCGCTCCGCCGCCGAAGCCCTCGAACGCCAGCGCCGCGACATGGAGAAACAGCGCAAAGCCGCCCGCAGCGCCGAATCCACCGACGACCCCGCCCTCGACGACGACCCCGATACCGACCCCGCCGCAGCCCTCGAGCCCGACCCCGTCTACCGCCTCGTCGCCCCCCTCATCTCCAACCCCGAAGAATTCGCCCAATTCATCCGCGAATGGGTACGCCGGCGCCTCGCCAAAACCCGCCCCGAAGACGACCCCGCCGCACCCTTCCGCCACCCCGCCGCCCTCCGAGACCTCCAGCGCACCGCCCAGCACATCCTCGCCGACCTCGCCCGCCAGCTCCTCGGCACCGGCGGCCCCCGCATCGCCGCCGAACACGCCATCGCCCGCCTCGCCGACGCCCCCACAGAACGCTCCACCATCCGCGACATCGCCGACATCTACTCCCGCATCCACCGCGGCGCCCTCCGCGAATCCCGCAAAGACATCATCGCCCGCCTCCAGCGCGAGATCGCCCGCCTCGCCAAAGACACCGGCCGCTGGCAAGAAAACAAAGAAGACCTCCGCCGCAAAGTCACAGCCGCCACCGAACGCTGGGCCCGCACCCTCTCCGAATACATCGCCCTCTCACCCGACCGCCTCCTCGGCGAAACCCGCCGCCTCCAGAAAATCATCGCCGACGCCGACACCGACCCCGCCGACCCCGCCGCCCCGTCCGACACCGACGACCGCAAACTCCGCGAAGCCCTCGACAAACTCGCCATCCTCCAGACCTACGGCGGCATGATCAACTGGATGCCCGGCCAGATCGCCGAAGCCGCCGACTCCATCACCGCCCACCTCAACGGCGAACGCCAGGCCCACGAAGCCCGCCGCCTCGAAGCCGAAGCCGCCGCAGCCAGCATCCGCGGCACCCTCATCAAAGCCGTAAGAAACCCCGACGAATCCGCCCCCGCCCCCGAACCCGGCGGATTCTCCCGCTTCGCCGACTCCCTCATCGGCAACCTCCAGCTCCGCCTCAACTACCTCATCCGCTTCGCCAAAGCCACAGACCGCGCCGCCGCCCTCGACGCCATCAACGACATCATGACCGAGCTCGGACGCGGCGCCGAACAATACCGCGTCATCCAGTCCGACGCCCACGAAGCCCTCGGCACCGCCCTCGAACAGATCTACGGCGACCGCCGCGCCGCCGCCCGCCGCCTCGACACCCCCATCCCCGCCCCCGCCCAGGCCGCACTCTCACGCCAAGGCGTCCGGCTCACATACGGACGCGCCATCCAGCTCTACGCATCAATCCTACAGCGCCACTACGCCGAAAACGTCCGCATCCACAAACGCGCCAAAGACCTCGACACCCTCCGCACCGTCCTCGACTCCCGCGACCTCGCCCTCCACCAATGGCTCGTCGCCTGGTACGCCGCCCAGCGAGGCCGCCTCTCCGAAGCCCAGCAGCTCGTCACCGGCTGCCCCGTCCTATCCGAAGACCGCCTCTACATGCCCGCCGTCATCCTCCGCGAGCCCTCCGGCTTCCGAGGCCGCCACGCCGCCTGGACCCCCATCGCCGCCAGCCTCACCCCCCGCGTCCGCCACCGCCTCGACTTCGACGAACGCGCCTCCGTCCTCGACGTCTTCGCCGACCGCCTCGAAGACAACGCCCTCATCCGCGCCTACGGCCCCCGCGGCATATTCCTACGCGACGCCGTCGCCCACCAGTCCGTCCAGTCCGCCGTCACCCGCTTCCATGGATCCGCCCAGCGCTCCGCCCTCATGAACCAGATCGAAGACACCCTCCGCGGCGGCCGCCAGGTCACCCGCTCCGACGCATGGCTCGCCCCCGCCAACACCGCCCGCCGCTGGATCACCCGCTTCTACCTCCCCGGCAACGTCGTGTCCGCCGCCAAGCAGATCGCCTCCGTCCCCGTCTGGGCCAACATCGTCGGCTTCCGCAACCTCGCCCGCTACATGTTCGACATCGACTCCGCCGCCATCCGCGAACTCATGCAGTCCCCCGGCTTCCGCGCCCGCTACGCCTCCGGCTGGTCCGAAGAAACCGCCAACATCCTCTCCGACCACCGCCGCAACCCCGTCGCCAAACTATACGACGCCGGCCTCCTCCCCAACCGCACCGTCGACGCCGTCGCCGGCCTATGGATCGCCCAAGGCGTCTACCGCGACCTCAAGGCCACCCTCACCGACCGCGGATACTCCGCCGACGAAGCCCGCAGCCGCGCCCAGACCCTCACATGGAACCTCATCGAACAGACCCAGCAATCCGCCCGCACCGAAATGCTCCTCCTCATCCAGCGCGAGCAGCCCCTCACCCGCGTCCTCTTCCAATTCGCCAACTCCCCAATCCAGCAGATGCAGTTCGAGCTCGAAGCCTTCCGCGAATTCAAAGCCGGCACCCCCGGCTCACGACCCCGCCTCGCCCGCGCCCTCATCATCAACCACGTCCTCGTCCCCGCCATCCTGCTCAGCATCGAAGGCTTCTTCAACGCCCTCCTCGGCCGCCAGCCCGAAGACGACCGCTGGCGCCACTGGCTCGTCGCCTCCATCCTCGGCCAGTTCTCCGCCCTCTTCATCATCGGCAGCCTCGGCGAGCGCGGCCTCATCACCCTCCTCGGCGGCAAATACCCATACTGGAAAACCGACGAGCTCCCCCTCGCCGGCATCAAGCGCCCCTTCCAGTCCGCCTTCGACCTCATCCGCCACACCGCCCTCTACGGCGCCGACGCCCTCACCCCCGGCGACTTCTCCGAAGTCACCGCCGCCGACATCCTCACCGACCTCCACAACCTCGGCCGCGCCACCGTCGCCCCATACCGCCACATCTCCGAAGCCGTCCGCAACCGCCGCGACTGATCCCCGCCCCCACTGCCGACAGCCGACTGCCACTGACCCCCATCCGTTTCCCGCATAAATTATTATCCACTTTCTGAATAATTCTGCTGGACACAACCCAACAGTTAGGTTATTATAGCGCCATAAACAACAGAGAACTCGGCAACAACGCCGCAAACCACAAAACGCATAAGCATCAATGCAGAAAGTGAGTAACGCCATGAACATCAGCCAGCTCTACCCCCGCCGCTTCGCCAACGGCAACGACATCGGCGCCGCCACCCCCACCCTGCCCATCTGCAAAGTCACCATGGAGCAGGTCGGCCCCGTCCGCAAACCCGTCATCTGGTTCCTCGGAGCCCGCAAAGGCATCATCCTCCACGCCACCCTCGCCCGCCAGATCGCCGCCATCCACGGCGACGACACCGACCAGTGGCACGGCAAACGCGTCACCATCCACACCGTCCCCGTCAAGCGCCCCGACGGCACCCACGCCCTCTCCATCCGCGCCCGCGCCGAAGGCGCCCCCAGCCAACTGCCACTGCCGACGGCACCTGCCCGCGGCCCCCGCCGCTCCGCCTACACCGGCGAAGACCTCTCCGACCCCGCCGCCCGCGCCCGCCACCTCGAAGCCGCCAAAGCCGAAACCCGCGATGCCGTCGCCGCCATAGTCAACCGCCGCCGCCAGGCCGCCGCCTCCTGATCTCGCACCGCCGCACCTCCGTGTGCGGCAGAAAGGAACACGCCATGACCGACCAAACATTCAACCGCGCCTACCTCGCCACCACCCTCGCCATCAGCGCCATCCTCTGGGCGCTCTGCATCTGGATCACCATCAGCCGCGGCGTAGCGGACACCCTGAGCGCCCAAGCTGGGCAGGATGCCGCCTCATCCTCTGCCGCGACGGCAAAACCCGCCGCATACCGGCTCAACCCGCGCTTTTCCCTCTGGCTGATGGGATTCCCGGACGCGTGGGCCTCCTGCGGGGAGCAGGCAATGCAATCGTCCCGCAGGTCGCCGAAGCCTTCATCCGCGCCTGGCTCGCCGCAACCGCAGACACCGCAAAAAGGAACACGCCATGAAACAATCTAGTGACCGCCCGACACCCGCCGAACGCGCCCGCCGCGCCGCCGTCCGCGAACGCGCCCGCCGCGCCGCCGTCCGCGAACGCGCCCGCCGCGCCGAAGAGCGCCGCGCCATCATCCGCGCCGCCATGAGCCTCATCGGCTCCGCCACATCGACCGCCAAACGCCGCGCCGCCCGCGCCAACGGCAAAAAAGGCGGCCGCCCCCGCCTAAGCCCCGGCGCCAACGCTCGGCTTCACCGGACTTCGGAAGCCCAGCACAACGAGAAAGGATAGACATCATGACAAACGATAGACAGACCAAAAACGCGGCTTCAGAAGGTACGAGTGCAAGCCATTGTTCGCAGGCTCGGTGTGAGTGCCGAGACCCGCGCACGGTCTGGAACGGTACGCGCAATCAGTGGATATGCGACGACTGCGGGAAGCCTGCGAAC
>Ga0123335_1002950_pt1 | contig 24478 bp, 18 predicted proteins | sample BiotimSIPDNA_2_FD_89707 | JGI IMG/M metagenome (GOLD analysis project Ga0123335, IMG submission 89707) | Anaerobic biogas reactor microbial communites from Washington, USA - Biogas_R2 time_0 SIP DNA | ecosystem: Engineered > Bioreactor > Anaerobic > Unclassified | place: Washington, USA...
TAAGCCTGAATACTAATCAGAAAAGCCGGACAAAAAAAAGCCGCGAACTATTTTTGTCCACGGCTTGAAAAAACTCAAAAAATAGGAGAAGGCTCACGAACTAATTTTGATTCCGCATGGCTGCAGTTTTTAGTGGACAGTGGACAATGGACGTTAGTGGACTTTAATGGACGTTAGTAGACGATGGACTGTGGACAGAAGTGGACTTTAGTGGACAGTGGGCAAGGACAGGTGCGAGGGGCATTTTTAGGGGCGAGAAACTGTTGTTTTGTGTGTTCTTTGCCGTGGCTATCGGTTATTTCAGGACGATTTTGAGGAGCTGCTGGCTGGCCTGGCTGATGATGTCGCCGGTGTCAGGGGTGTGCCGACTGCCGCGGCAATGAGTGGGTTCATAGCCGCCGCCCAGGAAGGCTTCCGGGGTCGGAACATAGCCGATGTTGCCGTTGGCAAGCATGGCGACCATGACGCGCTTGGGAGCGATGGCTTTGAGTTCAAGGCCAAAGGCGCAGAAAGGCTGCCAAGGCGCAGCAGCGATGGCGGTCGAACCAATCCCGTAAACGTCAACCGGGCAGGGGATGGACCAGCGACCGCTGATTTCCTCGGCTAAGAGAAGGCGGTCGCGCGCCTGCCATTTGGCCGCGTTCCAAGGGGCGTCAGAAGAGACCAGGGCACGGTCAGCGGCAAGTTGTTCGGACGACAACGGCCGATAAGTGATGGCGACGTCGGCCCCGGCCCAGGATAGAACCGGATCAGGGTCAAAAGACTTTCCGGCAAGGGCGTTGTCAGCGGCGTCAGCCAGGGCGGCGGCCATTTTCTCGGCGTGTTCAGGGCCGCTTTCGCGTTTGCTGTTGACGGAGAAGTCGATCTGGTTGATGTCGCCGCAGGCGCCGTTGAGGAAGACGAGAATGGCGCTTTGGCCGTAGCGTGCCTGAAGCTGTTTTTCCCAGTAGCCGCAGTAGTCAGGCGAAAACTCGCCTTGCGAAATGACAGTGCTGTGGCAGGCGAAGTTGGCGATCATGCCGAGGAGGTTCCCCTTCTGGTCGCGAACCGCGATGACGGCCACTTCGGGATCAGCGGGGCCGGCTGGGTGGAGCATGTCTGGATTGCATTTGCCGGGATTGGTGTGGTGTTTGCCATCCTTGCCGAGCCAGCGGCGGTTAAAGGCCCAGCCAGGGCAGTCGTGGGAACCGGTTGCGAGAGTGGCCGGCTGGCGCTGGCGCCAAGCCGTAATGCCGGCCTTGGCAGCGCCAGCGACCAGTTCGGCCAAATACGCGGGATTGGCGTCGGTACCGAGGACGGCGTTGGCAGGGCCGCCGCTATGGGTGTGGCTGGCCACAATCGCAATCCGGCGCGGCGCCAGCCCGGTGGCAGCGCTGATTTCAGCCTTGATGGCGTTGGCGGTGTCAAAATTGAGGGAGACGGCGTCAACGCCGATGATGATCAGGCTGCTGCCAAGGTTTTCAAAAGCGGCCGCCCGAGCCTGGAGCGGCATGCTGACGCCGGTGCCAGGGCGTGGCGAAAAGCCTCCTGGTATGTCCATGCCAATGGCAGGGGTGATGTCAAAAGCGGCAAAGGCGGCGAAAAGGGACATGACGGTATTCCTTCTGCAAGTAGTTAGCGGGGGAAATAACGGTAGGTCTTGGGCTTGTCGCCGGTACATAGATAATAAATGAGGCCGACGGCCATGAAGACAAGGGCGCCCATGATGTCCGCAGAGATGACGCCGACAGCAAACGGCTTGAGTTTGACGACGAGACGGTTGCCGCCAAAGCGCAGGCAGAGTTTCTTGAGCAGCCAACCGACCAGGAAGGGGTGGCTCATAACTGAGAGCGGATACGTTTCCCAAAGCAGGAAAAGGCAGGGATGGAGAGGCCACCAGCGCGTGCGCAGGCGCAGGAAGCTGAAAGCCAGAACCCCGATGACGCCAAAGGCGACGGCCCAGAGAAAGGAGCTGGAGGGACGCACGGCCAGCAGTCGTTCCCAGCCGCTGAGGCCTTCCGAGGCCTCCAAAGCGCCGATGGCCTTCAGCTGCATTAGGGCTGGCTGAGCCGCCCGGAACGGCAGCGTCGGAATGCGCTGGTATGACCAGTAGTACTGCGCTGGCGTGCCAAAGTCATAGCTGAGCACCAGCACCGCAAAGACGGCAACCAGCGCGCCAAGCATGTACAGCGCCAAGTTGGACCAGGCTAAGGTCGCCGGGCGGACGTTGCCCCGCTCGCCGAGTTTCAGGCCGTTGACCAGATAGGGAATCATGGCGTGGCAGGGGTCAAGGCAAAGCACAATGCAGACGAATGCCGCGATGACGATGGGAGTCGGCCCCATCGCGTAGCTGCCAAACAGCGCCATCAGCATGCCAAAAGGCTGCCAGCCAGGCTGGATGAAGAACAGGCCAGTCTCAGCGCTGACGCGGGCGACAACCAGGTAGGTGACGAGCAGCAGGAAAACGAGGCCGATGGCGATGGGCCAGGTGAGGCCAAGGCGGATGATGAGCAGGCAGAGGGCAATGGTGGAGACTATGAGGACGCGCATGGCAATGACGGCGGCGCGTTCAGGATCGCTTGGCGACGGCAGCCGGCCGCCCGGTGGCCGCAGGCCAAGGGCTCGCTTCAACGTCTCCCAGTAGGCGTGGCGGCCGGCATAGAGCAGGATGACCGCAAAGGCGATGTAGCTGCCAGCGCGTTGCCAGCCGCGCCAGCCGCCGATTTCATAGTCGGTCGCGAGATTGAAGCCCAGGCCGATGACTGGGATGCAGAAGCAGGCCCAGAGAATCTGGGTCATGCCGAGGGTGAGGGAGATTTCCGAGCTGAGGAGGAAGCCGACGCCGATGACGAGCGGGAAGATGTTGAAGTTGAGCAGCCCGCCAGCGCGGGGATTGCGGAGCAGGGCAGGCCATTTGGTGGCAAAGGGCCACAGCGAGTGGTTGAGCTTGATTGGAATGATCGTTTCCGGGTACCACTGGTACAACCCGTTGTTGAGCCGAATCAGGAAAAAAATGACGAAGCCAAGCCAGAACAGGCGGTTGCGGAGGGTGGTGTTGAACCAGGAGTCGCCGTCCTGCCGAATCAGTTCGCCCATGAAGTTGGCAATCGGATACTGGAGATGCTCGTGCGACGACCATTGGCGGTGGGTGACAATGGCCAAGGCCGTCATGATGACAATGCCCAGCGTGAAAATTGGCAGCCAAGTCACCAGGGGCGCGCGCCATTGTCGCCAGGGCGTCTGGGCGATTTTTTTCTGACAGCGCTGCCAGAGCGTAGCACTGTCAGACTCTTCGCGCGTTGAGCCGGTCAGGAAGCGGTTGACTACTTCGTCCTGCGGTTCCGGGTCAACCAGGAGTTGTTTCGGGGCGTAGTCGAGCAGGCGGTGAGTCTGCCAGCCGGGCGTGATGCGTTCCCAGTGGTGGGGGAGGACCAGGAGCTGGGCGAATTGCTCTGCCAGGGCCCGTCCCGAGATGCCGCAGGCGCAGGCGCAGAAGGTGCCGATGACCGCCAGCTCCGCCGGAGACAGCCGCCGCGGTCGCCGCAACAGGGCGATGAGCGGATGGATGAGCAGGACGGTGACAATGAGCAGGCCGACCACCAGGATGGGCAGCTGGTGGCCGTTGTTGATGCTTTCCAGTTCGAGAATGCGGTCGTTCAGGTATCCGAAGCCGCATATCGCCAGCACCCCGATCAATCCAATAACTACTGCCCGCCAGGTCATGAGGTCCTTGCCAGGATGGCCGCTAGGGCCGCCGGGCAAGGCGCCGCGTCGGCCCGCGGCATGTCCCTTAGAGTTGGAGTTTGCCGGATTCGGCCAGGCCATTGAGAGCGACCGAGGCGCCGGCCAGCTCGCCGACCTTAGGGCCGAGGACAGTGATGCAGACCTCGCAGACGGAGCGGAATTCCTTCCAGGCGAATTTCGGCAGGTGGGCCAGCACGGGCTGGAGCATGAAGTCGCCGGCATAGTAGGCCGCTGTGCCTAAGATGATCATCTCGGGGTTGAAGGTCACCATGCACAGGCCAATGCCTTGCGCCAGGCGCATGCAGATTTCGTCCCACATGGCCACGGCCAAGGGAATGCCGAGCTTGGCGCCTTCGCGCACTGTCTGGAAATTGAGGTTTTCGAGCTTGCCATCGACTTCCGGCAGGCGCATCAGGGCGTGGTCTTGGCGGTAGCGGAGAGCGTCCTGCAAGCGGAGGGCGACATTGCGGCCGCCGCAGTAGGCCTCCAGGCAGCCGAGCTGGCCGCAGCCGCAGATTGGGCCGTTGACGTCAAGCACCAGGTGGCCGAGTTCGCCGCCAATGCCAGAGACGCCGGTGACTAGCCGGCCGTTGGCGATGATGCCGCCGCCGACGCCGGTGCTCATGGTCAGATAGATGACGTCCTTCTTGCCTTTGGCGCAGCCGAAGAACAACTCGGCGAGAACGCCGGCGTTGGCGTCATTGTCCATGTAGACGGGCAGTTCGAGGGCTTTGGCCAGGTCATCCCGGATAGGGACGGCGTCCCAGGCCATGTTCGGCGACTTCATGATGCGGCCGCCGACCATGTCCAGGGGGCCGGGCGCACAGATGCCGCAGGCGGCGATGCTGTTGGCCAGGCCGGTTTCGACCATCAGTTGACGGGCCTGGCCGATAATCTGGGGAAGAACCTGCTCGTAGGGCGCAGTGGCGCCACTGGCCAGACGCTGGCTGGCCAGGACGTGGCCCTGACTGTCTGCAAGGCAGACCGCGATTTTGGTGCCGCCAATGTCAATGCCGAGGACATTCATCAACTCATCGCTCATGATCATTTCCTGGTTCGTGACTCGAAATTACAGACGGGTGAAGTCGGCCTCCAGAGACGGCGAACCGACTCGGGAGCGTGTCTTATAATGTAGTCATCGGGCAAGGAAAGGCAAGAAGAGAGCGAGCCAGTTTTTGAGGGGCGAGGAGCGAGGAGCTGAATGCTGGTAATAGGTCAGTCTTTGATCCTAGGAGTCCAGGCAAGCTGCGGAGCCAGGCACCCAGGCTAAGGCACTTTAGTGGACAGTGGACAATGGACATTAGTGGACGTTAGTAGACGATGGACTGTGGACAGAAGTGGACAGAAGTGGAGAATGGACGTAGACGTTATATGGATGTTAGTGGACTAAGGAGCTTTCGACACGTGTCCTCCACAGACCTTCAGCCGGCAAAAATGTATCGTGCTTACAGTCATGCCCCTTTGCGCCGTAGGCGCTTAACCATGCTTAACCCCAGGCTTCAGCCTGGGGGAAGGCATACCCCCAAACTGGTGCCCCGTAGGGGCACTACAATTAGCGCTGAAAACATGTTGTCGGGATTTTGCATAAAGCTGTTGTTACCCATTGTATACTAATGAGTTGAAGATTAGCTTTCCAGAAATTTTTCACAAAAAACAAGAAGTTGGCGGATAGTAGTACTATGTCCACAAGCCCTGAAAGAGAGACACATAAGCGCTGATTTGAAGAAAATCTTCCCTGGTTAACAGGATGACAGGCAGGCGGTTCATTGTTTCTTGCGTCTTTGGATGATTTCCTCGGCCAAGTTCTGGGGTATAGGCTCGTAGACGTCGAATTGCATGTTGAAGCCGGCTCGACCCTGGGTCAGGTTGCGCAGTTCGCTGGTGTAGCCGAACAGGTTGGACAACGGTGCCTGGGCCTTGATTACCTGCGCCTTTTCGCTCAGGGCGTCAAGGCCGAGGATGCGTCCGCGCCGACTATTGAGATTGCCGGAGACCGCTCCGGCGAAGTCGGTCGGGGTGGTCACGGTCAGGCGCATGATCGGCTCCAGAAGCTGCGGGCTGGCCTTAAGGAAAGCAGCCTTGAAGCCGATGGAGGCGCAGGTGCGGAACGCCAGTTCAGAGCTGTCGACTTCATGGGACGAGCCGTCTAAAAGGGTGACTTTGACGTCGACGACCGGGTAGCCCGCCTTGGGGCCTTCCTCAAGGGCGTCCTTGATGCCTTTTTCAACGGCTGGGATGAATTCCTTGGGAACGTTGCCGCCTTTGACCTCGTTAACGAATTCAAAGCCGTTGCCAGCTGGCTGCGGTTCGAGCCTGAAGATAATATGCGCGTATTGGCCGTGGCCGCCGCTCTGCTTCCGGAAGCGCTCCTCGTGCTCAACGGTTTTCTGGCAGGTTTCCCGATAAGCCACTTCCGGAGCGCTGCTGGTGACCTCGACGCTGAATTCGCGCTTGAGCCGATCGACGATGATGTCCAAGTGCAGTTCGCCCATGCCGGAGATGATCGTGTCCTCGGTTTCACGGTCGTGGCGGACGGTGAAGGTCGGATCCTCTTCAGACAGTTTGACCAGGGCGGCCATCAGCTTGTCGCGCTCACCCTGGTTGAGGGGCTTGACAGCGACGCTGATGACCGGTGCCGGGAAATTGATGGATTCGAGGACGATTGGGGTGCTTTCGTCGCAGAGGGTGTCGCCGGTGGCGGTGTCAGCCAGGCCAATGGCTGCGCCGATTTCACCGGTGTAAAGGCTTTCGATGCTTTCCTGGTGGTTGGCGTGCATGCGGAACAGGCGACCGATGCGCTGGATTTTGTTTTTCGTCGAATTATAAATATAGGAGCCGGCCTTGAGCGTGCCGGAATAGACCCGGATGTAGATCAGTTTGCCCACGTGCTTGTCAGTGACGACCTTGAAGGCGAGGGCGGCGGTCGGCCGGTCGTCAGACGGGGCGCGACTGCCTTCGGTTCCATCCGGCAAAGTGCCTACAGCCGCCGGGACGTCCATAGGACTGGGCAGGAAATCGACCACGGCGTCCAACAGGCGCTGGATGCCTTTGTTCCGGAAGGCGCTGCCGCAGAGAACCGGGCAGATTTTCTGCTGCCGGGTGGCCGTGCGGATGGCGGCGATGATTTCCTGTTCCTCCAGCGGTTCGTCAGCGCAGTATTTGTCGAGCAGTTCCTCATCCATCTCCGCGACGCTTTCGAGCAGGTTGCGGCGCCAGGGCGCGGCAACCTGCTTCAAGTCGTCAGACAGGGGTTCTTCAACAGGATAGGTCCCCTTGCGGTCTTCGATGTATTTGACTTGGCACATTTTGACCAGGTCGACAATGCCGCTGAAGCCGGGGCCTTCTTCGATGGGAATAGTCAAAGGCACGACGTTGGCGCCGAGGATGTTGTGAATCTGGGTGACGACGCCGAAAAAGTCTGCGCCGACGCGATCCATCTTGTTGACGAAGCAGATGCGGGGCACACCGTATTTTTCCGCTTGTCGCCAGACGGTCTCGGACTGGGGTTCGACGCCGCCGACAGCGCAGAACAGGCCGATGGCGCCGTCCAGGATGCGCAGGCTGCGTTCCACCTCGACGGTGAAGTCGACGTGTCCAGGGGTGTCGATGACATTAATTTGGTGATCGCGCCAGGCGCAAGTGGTGGCGGCGCTGCTGATGGTGATGCCGCGTTCCTGCTCCTGGACCATGAAGTCCATCGTCGCTTTGCCATCGTGCGTCTCACCCAGCCTGTGGGTCCGCCCAGTGTAGAAAAGGACGCGCTCCGTACAGGTGGTCTTGCCAGCGTCAATGTGCGCCATGATGCCGATATTGCGAACCCGGTCTAATGGATACAGACGTGCCATATAAAAAAATATCCTTGAAACTATCCGTGCAAAAAGTGATGCGGGAAATATCGCGCAGAAATTATATTATACGCCTTTTTCTGGGAAAAATCAAGCACGAAAGTCAATAATTGTCATAGATTGTCATGGGTGGTAAGTGGTGTGGCACGGATGCATGACGACAAGCGGCCGTGCCATGGCTGTCATGGCACGGCCGCTTGTGTATGCGACGAATGCTGAACGTCAAGCGTCAGCTGTGCGGGCAGCGTTTAGGCTGCGCCGTTGTTTTTGGTCACAGTTTCAGTCTGGCCAGGGCTTCTTGGCTGATCGATGCGCCCGGGAATATAGTGTCGAGGTCTTGGCGGGTTGGCACACGTCCCCAGAAGGTGACTCGGAAGACTTCGCGCGGAGTCTCGATGTCGAATCCGTACCTGCGATTGACTTCGTGATGGCGTCCGAGGAACTCAGCGGTGTACTCTTCGCGTGTCGGCGCTTTCACTCCGGCGTTCCAGGGCAGCCAATCGAAGATTTGCGAGTCGTGGCAGAGGATCATGCGTTCTTTTTCGGCGTAGACGGCACTGATGTCGAGGGCCACATCATAGCCGCTTTCGCGGGCGTAGGTATCGTCGCAGTTGATGATGAGCGGCGCTGGGAAGCGTGCAGTGCGGGCTTTTTCGGTGAGCGCCGGGTAGGCATGCGGAACGGTCAGCTGATAGGCCACGTAGCGGACGGCCCAGGCCGTGTTGTAGTGGTCGATATGAATGCCGGCGCGCGGGTCGGTGATGACGGGCGGGCAGATGATGAAGTCGGGCCGGAAGTCGCGGATGGCGTTCCAGAGGCCACCCAGGGTGTTGCGGTCCAGGAAGACCTGTCCGACCGCATGGCTGTTGTCAAGGAGATTCAGGCATTCGTAGGAAGCGCCGATGACGTTGGCGCTGGCTTGGGCTTCCTTCTCCCGGATGCGGAAGGTTTCCTCAAGGCCCATGGTTTGGTGTCCGGAAGCGCCGCGGGTGGTGGCAAGGATTTTGAGTTCGACGCGGTCGCCGTAATGGCGGCGCAGCCAGGCGAAGAGTCCGCCGGCGTTGAATTCAAAATCATCCTGGTGAGCCATGATGGACATGACGCGAATGGGTGACTGCATGATGGTGCTCCTTGCTGAACAGAGAAAGGCATGACTTCTGGACGGAAACGATGGCAAGCCTCGCGACTGTCCGTCATCGCGGGGCTGTCCGGAGTACTTTGGGTGTCGGTCCGGAACCGTTTATTTTTTGCCGTTCACGGCTTTTTCTGTCGTCGCTTGAGGGTTTCGCGCAGCAGCTCGACCAAGTCGTCTGCCGCTTGTGGGCGGGCGAAATCGTGGAGGTTTTGGCCCATCAGGTTCCATTTCTCTGGGTTTTCCAGCCAGTCATTCAAGGTGCTGGCCAGTTTGTCCGGAGTAGCTTCGGATTGCGGGAAATGTACGGCTGCCTGGGCATGTTGCAGCAGTTCGGCATTGACTGCCTGGTGGTTGTCTGCCGCCGTGGGCAATGGGATGAGCACGGCTGGTTTAGCGAACAGGGCCAGCTCGCAGATGCTGGAGGCCCCGGCGCGGCACACGACCAGGTCGGCCGCTGCATAGCAGGATTCAATATTGGGGTCAGCCCGGCGGATGGAGGCTGGGATGTCGGCCTGTTGGTAGGCCTTGACGAGGGCGTCGTTGTCATCGGTGCCGGTCAGGTGCATGAATTGCAGGTGCGCCGCAGTCGTCGGCGGCAGGACTGCGGCCGTGTCAGCGAACAGTTCATTGATGAAGCGCGCGCCTTGGCTGCCGCCAAAGACCAGGACGGTTTTGCGGTCTGGCTTCAAGCCGAGCGAGCTCAGGAAAGCCGGGGCGCGGGGAGCGTCAACCGCTGCCAGCAGCGCTTCCCGCAGCGGCATGCCGACCATGACGGCCGTCGTGCCCCGGGATTGTCGCGGGTAGGCGAGGGGCAAGGTCAGCCCGATAGCGTCGGCGCGGCGAATGAACAGGCGGTTGGTTTTACCCATGCAGGCATTGCCTTCGTGCAGCACCAGGGGGATGCGACGGGGGCAGGCCAAGCAGGCGGGCACAGCCGCGAAGCTGCCCATGCCGAGCATAATGTCGGGCTGCAAGCGCCGCAGCGTTTTTCGCGCTTGCAGGACGCAGGATGCCAGCCTGGGCAGGAAGAGCAGAGCCTCGCTAACGGTGCTGGGCAGGCGCACAGCCGGCAGAGTGACTGTTTCGAACCCGTGCTGGGCAGCGGTTTTGGCTTGTTCCTCGACGTGTTTGCCGGCTAGAAGCAGGGTCACCCGACTGCCATCGCGGGCAAAGGCGCGGGCGACGGCGAGGGTGGGATAGAAGTGTCCGCCGGTTCCGCCGCAGGCAATGGCAAGGTGTGCAGGCATGATAGTGTTAGCTTAAATTGATATTAGGTTGGACAGCTGTCAAGAACGGCCGCAGGGAGAGCTTGGGATTTTGTCTTGCTGCCAGAGCCGCCGTTCACGTTGGGGGGGAAAACAGCCATGCCGCCTGGCGCAATCGGCTTGTTTTTCCGGCGGCAAGGCGGCATGAATGTGAAGAATCATGACCAGCATGGGAACGGCTGGTTCAGAGGGGCACACCTAAATTCTGCCCTTCCCAGCTGGCCGGCGCATTCCAAGGCAGGCTGCTGTCCTGGTCGTTCGGGGTGACGCAGGAGGTCAAGACAACAGTTAAAATCGCCAGCAGGACGGCCAAACCACAAATTTTCCAAGTCGGCAAGGTGGCAGGTGTGGGCATGGCGTATCTTTAAAGAATGAAAAGGGCTTTCATTTCCAGGATTTGGAAGGTCAGAACCGCCGCCAAGCCAAGGGCGGCGACAAGCATGGATATGGGAAAAAGCAGCTTCATGTCGTCTCCTTGCGTTTAATCTTCACCGTCGCCGGGCGACTTGTCTTTGACCGTCAGGTTGACGAAAACCTGCGCGTTGTCCGGGATGCGGGCAACATCGCCGCGAATGACTTCCACCAGGGAGACTTTCTTTTCGACTTTCTTGATGATGCCGCTGGCCAGGTATTTCCCTTCGCTGGAGATGATCACCGGCACTTCGGCGATAACGTGTTCCTGGCCCATGTCGGTCACGACGAAATTCCACTGCGGGTTAGTGACTAGGACGTTGCCGGCTGCGTTGGGGTCGACTTCCTGGATTGATTCGATGACTTTGACGACGCCGACCTCGGACTCGCCGCCAAGGTCGCGGACTTGCTTCTTGAGGGCGGCGACATCTTGCTCCAAGGTCGCGTTTTTGTCTTTCAATTCCGTGAAAGCCTCTTCCAGCTCCTGTTTTTCCTGCTTAACCTTTGCCAGGTCCTCGATGGTTTTCTTCAACTCAACGAGCTTGCCGTTGATGGCGCCGTAGTCTTCCTCCAAGGCGGCCAGGACATTGGAAAAACCGCGGCCAGAGAGATTCTCCACTTGAGCCGACCAGGCGAATTCGGGGATTTTCTCCGGGGTGCTTTTCAGGGTGGTTTCAAAGGCTTTTCTGCGGTCGTTGACGTCCTTGATGGCGGCGCGGAGGTCATCGAGGGGTTTCTTGCAATCGAATTCGCCCAATTTGACGCCGATTTCGTTGCCGTCCTCATCAGTCACTTTGACTTCGCTGCGGGTCTCCAGCCGGGCCGTGTTAAACCTCATGCCGACTTCAGACGAATAGGCTTTGAGGGCGTCAAGGAGGGCGTCATTGCGGTTGCGGACGGCGCTGGCGTGAGCCTTAGCGTCGGCAATGGCGTTTTTGTAGGTCGAGAGTGTATTGAGGCTATCCTGGCCAAGGGCGCTTTCGGGCAGCTGCAAGGCGATGGACATTTCATAGATTCCCAGGGCCAGTTCGCTGCGTTGCGAGTTGACGTCTCCCGCCAGCTTGATAGTCGCGTCAATGGCTTTTTGGTATTCGGCCTTGTCGGCATGGTAGGATGGCCAGCCGAGTGCGCCGGATTCCTTGGTGCCTGGCGCTGCCGGCGTGAAGGTGACCTTGTTGGCTGTGCCGCTTCCTGTCTGGGCGTCCAGCTTCTGGGTTGTGTCTGCAACGCCTTTGGCAAGGATAGCCGCTCGGTCGCGGAATTCCATGCGTCGGTTGGAGACGACGAAACTGAGAGCGGCAATCGCGATGGCCAGCACGGCGACGACTGGGCCGAGAATCATACCCAATTTACGCATGGAAGGGCTTTCCTTTCGATATAGTTGAACCTGTAGCCTGCCAGACTAGTTTTTGGACACGTCATTGTCTGGCGCCAATTTCCGGCAGACCGGTAAGAAATATAACACCAAAGACTGTACAAACAACTAAAATTACAAGCGCAAACGATACTTTGCAAGCCGGAGACTGAGGGATTTTTTGGGGTTGCTTTTGCGAAAACCACTGTTTTTATGACTTAATTCATTCAGTATCAATGCATTATGAAAAATAACATTATTTTCGATAGTCGCGTCGCATCAGCGAAAAATTATGTCATCGGGGGGGGCTTGAATTCGTCGTGGGTTTTCCTGTTGCTGTCTGGGGGGTGGTTCATCCCGGCTTTGAGATGACGGCCTGATGCAGGAGGAAGAAGAAGTTGCCGACGAGAAGCCAGGCGAGGGCGGAGGCGGCCAAAAAGGGTCCAAAGGGAATCATGGCCTGACGTCGGCGCTTGACGAGAGCAACAGCGCCGCCGACGAGGGCGGCGAGGGCGGCCGCCGCGAGAAGAATGTAGATAGCAGCGTCAGCGCCGCAGAAGGCGCCGATCATGGCCAGGCACTTGACGTCGCCATAGCCCATGACGTCGCGTGGAATGATAACGGCGGTCGCGTTGAAGGTGCGGACCTCGCCGTCCGCCCATTTAGTCTGGACGCCGTCGGCAAAGACGCCGTCGGCGTTGACGAGCCACGTTTTTGGGGTTGGCTCGGCTTGGGGTGTCGGCTCTGGCGGGCTGATGATGGTGATGGCGTCCCGGTGGCGGGCGAGCAGTTCCTCCCAGGGCTGCTGGCGGTCATCGTCCAGGCCGGTCAAGCCTTGCTTGGAGGCGGACACTGTGGCGCCGTCAGGAAGGGCGATGGTCTTGGCGCCGAAGAGCCTGCGGCCAGCTTCTGCGACGACGACGAGCAGGGCGGCGCCGATGGCAGCGCCGAGGATGCAGTCGACGACGGCGGCGGCTATATGGATTTTGGTCAGGTCCAGGCCATGCGCAGATATCCAGGCGAGCAGTCCGTTGCAGAGGATAGCGCCGCTGTGCGGGGCGTCGGGCTGGGCGACAGCCAGGCGCGAGGTGGGCAGGGCGATGGCCAGCAACAGAGCCGCGACCAGGCCGGAGTAGGTGATTTGGTCTGGGATGAGGCGGTGCCGCACGTCGATTTGAGCGATAGCCAGCAGCGAGGCGGCCAGGTACAGAGCGCCCGGGGCGGCTTCCAAGGGCAGTCCGCGGCGCAGCAGCTGAACCCAGACGGCGAGGAAGAGGATGCCAGCAGCGGCTTCGCCCAGAGGGTAGCGAATGGAAATCGGCAGGCGGCATTGGCTGCATTTGCCGCGCAGAAAAAGCCAACTGAGGATCGGGATGTTCTCCCAAGGCCGGATGACATGGCCGCAACGAGGGCAATGGCTGGGAGGATGCAGCAGGGACTCGCCGCGAGGAACACGCCAGACCACGACGTTGAGAAAACTGCCGACGATGCAGCCAAGGCAGAACACCATGACCGACAAGGGGAGATAAAGAGAAGAAGGTAGCGACATGATGGCGGTTTTTCGTGGGCAGCGAAAATGACGTTCGGGTTGGGCGCAGAGCCGGTCGAATTTTAGGGGCGAGGGGCGAAAAACTGTTGATTTATCCGCAGATTACGCTGATGACGCAGATTTTTTTAGGGTGTGTTGTACAGGGAAATCAGCCGTGTAGCGGCAGAAACGCTAAAAGAGCGAAACATACTGCAAGCTAAAGCTTGAACTACATGCTCCTGCATGCGAGGTACATACTGCAAGCTAAAGCTTGAACTACATGCTCCTGCATGCGAGGTACATACTGCAAGCTGAAGCTTGAACTACGTACTGCAAGCTGAAGCTTGAACTACATGCTCCTGCATGCGAGGTACATACTGCAAGCTAAAGCTTGAACTACATACGATGCCGCCGCCGTCCACCATGTCCACCATGTCCACCATGTCCACCATGTCCACCATGTCCACCATGTCCACCATGTCCACCATGTCCACCATGTCCACATCTATTTGCGAATCTTCAGGCAAACAAGGTAATCCCGAAAATCAGGAAGTCAATGCGGATTGTAAAATGATGCTAGTGGTTTATTTTATGGGATTGTGTCGCAAATGGGGCCGGGCCCCGTCGGAACCGCACGTGCCAGGTTGGCTGCGGCGTCCGCATTAGGCGGCATTACTTTCCGGCTAAGGAGAAGATTGTCATTATGAACCAGATTTCCCCTCTTCAGCAAGCTCGTTACGACTATCAGCCTAAGCTCCCGTCAGTTTTTATGGAAAGCGGCCCTTTTGCGGCGGCGCGTTCCGGCGAAGAGACGCATTCCGTGGCTGACCAAAAGCAGATCAAAGAATTGTTTCCTGACATTTACGGGTTGCCGACAGTGACTTTTGCTCGCGGCTCGACGTTTGACTGCCCGCCGCTCAAGGTCGGCGTCATATTGTCTGGCGGCCAGGCGCCAGGCGGCCACAATGTGATTGCGGGGTTGTTTGACGGCTTGAAGGCCCTCAATCCAGACAGCGAGCTGTTTGGATTTCTGGGCGGCCCGAGCGGCCTGGTTGACAACAAGTACATTAAGCTCAACGAGGCCCTGGTGAACCAGTACCGCAACACCGGCGGCTTTGACATGATCTGCTCGGGGCGGACAAAGCTTGAGAAGGACGAGCAGTTCGCCCAGGTGACGCAAAACTGCGCCGAGCATGGCATCAAGGCGATTGTCATCATCGGCGGCGACGACTCGAACACGAACGCCTGCGCCCTGGCGCAGTATATGCTGACCCACAAGACAGGCGTACAAGTGATCGGCTGCCCAAAGACGATTGACGGTGACTTGAAGAATGCCTGGATCGAGGTGTCGTTCGGCTTTGACACCGCGACCAAGGTGTACTCCGAGCTGATTGGCAATATCATGCGGGATGCCAACTCGTCCCGCAAATACTGGCATTTCATCAAGCTGATGGGGCGTTCGGCCTCACACATCGCGCTGGAATGCGCGTTGCAGACCCACCCGAACTTCTGCCTGATTTCGGAAGAGGTTGAGGAAAAAGGCATGTCCCTGAACCAGATTGTCGACCAGATTACGGCGTTGGTGGTGGCGCGCGCAGAGAACAAGATGAAGTACGGCGTCGTGCTGATTCCAGAAGGGCTGATTGAATTCATTCCCGAATCAAAGGTCCTGATCGCTGAATTGAATAATTTCATCGGCAAGAACAAGGCGACTTTTGAAGGCTTGACTTCGGACGGCAAGCTGGAGTATGTGGTCAAGCATCTGAGCCCTGCTTCCCTGAAGGCGTTTGAGTCCATGCCGCTGATGATTCGGAAGCAGCTGCTGGCTGACCGCGACTCGTTCGGCAATGTCCAGGTGTCGCGCATTGAGACGGAAAAGATGCTGGCTGCTCTGGTTGAAGAACGCCTGGCCGGCATCAACAAGGCTCGGGCCGCCCAGGGCGCCAAGCCGGTGGCTTTCAGTGCACAGACGCATTTCTTCGGCTATGAGGGGCGCTGTTCCGCGCCGTCGAATTTTGATGCGGACTATTGCTACAGCCTGGGTTACACGGCAGCGGCCTTGATTGGCGCTGGCAAGACCGGCTTTATGGCGTCGGTGCGGTATTTGTCGTGTCCGGCGCAGGACTGGGAAGCTGGCGGCATCCCCCTGACCATGATGATGAACATGGAGACTCGGCATGGCAAGGACGTTCCAGTGATTAGGAAAGCCCTGGTCGACTTGAGCGGCAAGCCGTTCAAGACGTTTGTCGAACATCGGGAAGCCTGGGGCATCGGCACCGAGTATGTCTATCCTGGTCCGATCCAGTATTTCGGCCCCTCGGCGGTATGCGACCTGACGACGGTTACCCTGAGGTTGGAGCAGGCGTGAGCGACACGGCGTCGACGAGCCAGGCTGACGACGGTTTCTGCCGCTTGCGTCTGCTGGTGGGCGACGCTGGCTTTCAACGTCTGTGGTCGTCGCGGGTGGTGGTGTTTGGGGTGGGCGGCGTCGGCTCCTGGGCTGCTGAAGCGCTGGTTCGGGGCGGCGTCGGCCACCTGCTGTTGGTTGATGATGATATCGTGCGTGCGAGCAACATCAACCGCCAATTGGCAGCGCTGCACAGCACCATCGGCGCCAGCAAGGTCGAGGTGCTGGGAGAGCGCCTGCGTGACATTTCGCCATGCGCTGAGATTTTGTGCAGGCGCGAGCGGGTGACGCCAGCCAATTGCGCTGACTGGATCAACCGAACGCCGTCTTGGGATTATGTTGTTGACGCGATTGACGACCGTCCCGCCAAGGTCGCTTTGCTGCTGGAGTGCTGGCGGCGCGGCGTGCCGGTGGTGTCAAGCATGGGTACCGCCAATAAACTGGCGGCGGACGCAATCCAAGTAGCGGATCTGGCGGACAGCTATGGCTGCCCCCTGGCGCGGCTGCTGCGCAAGCATTTGCGCCGGGCCGGAGTCACGCGGGGAATCAAGGTGGTCTTTTCGTCGGAACTGCCCCTGCGCGGAACGGACGGAGAGCATTTGGGCGGCGTTGCTGAGACGCCCGGCGCCCGGCGGCCATTAGGCGTTATCTCCTACCTCCCGGCGCTGTTTGGTCTGCGCTGCGCCGCGGAAGTCTTGCAGAGCCTGCTGGCGGATGATGGCCAGAAGTAGGCTGCGGCCATCGCATTCTGGCTGGGCAGACGGAGTCTGGCCGAAACAGTCGGGAGGATGACATAATGGCTATGATCAAAGTGCCGTATGGGCGTGGTCATTTGGAGTTTGCCGTGCCGACGGAGAACTTGGTCGGCGTTTTTGAATCCCGGCTGAGCGGCAGTTGTCCGTCAGCGCCGGGTCTGGCCTTAGTTGAACAGTCGCTGGCCGAGCCGATTGGCTCGCCGGTTGCGTCGGTGCTGGCGAGCGGCAAGCGCACGGCTGTGATTATTGCCAGCGACCACACGCGGCCAGTGCCGAGCCAGGCTATTTTGCCGCCGTTGTTGCAGGAGCTACGGCGCGGCAATCCCGGCTTGGAGATCACCATCCTGATTGCTACTGGCATGCACCGCGCCAGCACCAACGCTGAGCTGCTGGAGAAATTCGGCCCGGAAGTCATGGCCAATGAACGAATCGTGGTGCATGACTCGCGGGACCCAAGCCAATTGGTTAACCTCGGCGTGCTGCCTTCAGGCGGACAGCTATGGATCAACCGAATCGCTGTTGAGACTGACCTGCTCCTGGCAGAGGGCTTTATCGAGCCGCATTTCTTTGCGGGATTTTCCGGGGGGCGCAAGAGCATTCTGCCTGGTATTGCCGGGGAAGCGACGGTACTGGCCAATCACTGCGCCGAATTCATCGCCTCGCCGCAGGCCCGGGCTGGGATTTTGGACGGCAATCCGATGCATCGCGACATGGTGTGGGCCGCCCGCCAGGCCGGCCTGGCGTTCATCGTCAACGTCGTCATCAACGGCAGCAAGCAGGTCGTCCAGGCTTTTTCCGGCGATCCTTTTGCCGCGCACGCGGCTGGCTGCGAGTTTGTGCGCAGCCAGTGTCAGGTCAAGGTGCCGCCGGCGGACATCATCATCACCGGCAATGGCGGGTATCCTTTGGACCAAAACGTGTACCAGGCGGTCAAGGGCATGTCTGCCGCCGAGGCCGCTGCGGCGCCAGGGGCGGTGATCATCATGGCGGCGCAATGCGCGGACGGCCATGGCGGGCAGGCGTTCCATGATCTTCTGGCGTCAGCCGCGTCACCGGCTGAATTAAGCCAGCGCTTGGCAGGCGTTCCGCAGGATCAGACCGTGGCAGACCAGTGGGAGAGCCAGGTGCTGGCGCGGATTCTCTGCCGTCACCAGGTCATCCTGGTCAGCCAGGACTGCGATCCAGACATGGTGCGGCGTATGCATTTGCAGCCGGCCAGCAGCGCGGAGGAAGCTCTGGGCATGGCATTTGCCCGCCAAGGCCGCGACGCCCGCGTCGCCGTCATCCCTGACGGCGTCGCCGTCATTGCCGAAGCACTGCCAGCCGCGCCTTGAGGCGGCTCAAGGCAGGACAGTAGTAAGCAGAGCCTGGTATTCCGGGAGATGGAGATTGCCGAGATGGCCGCCGGCCGGAAAGACTTGCAGGCGGTCGCCAAGCTTGCTGGCGAGCCAGTCGAGGTCGTTCTCGCCCAGCAGGAAGTCATTGCGGTTGTGCAGGACGGTGATCCTGCGATTGTTTTTCAGGCAGTCGGCGATGGCGCGCAAGGACAGCCCCTCGGCTAACTCGGAGGCTGTCATGGCGTCCTGGCGCTGCTGCTGGCGGGCCTGCGGCAGTATGTAGTCCTGGGCATACGTCATGTAGGAGACGCCGAGCGCCTCGGTGTGGACGGCGCTGCGCCGGAAGGCGGCTGGATCAAGGTGCAGGAGGCCGAGGTTGTGGCGCTTCTGGGAAGCGCAGATAGCGTCGGCCAAGGCCAGGCGCAGATTGAAGCCGATGAGAAATTGCGATTCTTCGCGGGTGATTGGGGGGAGCTTGGGCGGCTGGCCTTTGCGTGCGAACATGGCGGCGTTCAGGCGCATGAAGACATCCTCTGCGCGCTGTTCCGGGTCTGACCAGTTTTTGGGAATGTCGAAGAATTGGTCGATTTGCCGGAGGGCGTGAATGGGGTCGACGGGCGGGTTGATGGCGACGTAGCGGTCAATCGGCAGTTGGCCGCTGTCAACGCCGCCTTCCTGAGCCGCCAGGAAGAGTGCGTTGACGGCGCCGAGCGAGTAGCCGAGTACGGAAATGGAGCTTGGAGCTTGCTTGGGGTAAAGCTGGCTGAAGTCGGCGATTGCATGGGTGAGGGCCAGGCGGATGGATTCGGCGTCGCGGCGGAAATCGCCGGGCAGGTCATTGCCGGGAAGGCCGAGAAAGAAGTCAGGATGCAGCGTCGAACTCAGGGTGATGACGTTCCAGCCGTTCGTCTGCATCAGCTCGGCTAAGGCGAGCACGCCGGCGGACAGGCGGTGGCTGCCGACGCCAGGCAGGATGACGAGCATTTTGGTGGTGTTGGCTTTGGCCTTCCAAAACGAGTACGGCAGTTTTTGCCAGGCGCCAGGAAGCTTGAGGTTCCGGGTTGTGCCCCTTTGGAAGAACGTCGTCGAGCGTGGCCGCAGGGCGACGAACCCGAACGATTCATCCGGGTCAGCGGCGATTTCCGGGAGCGGAAAGTCGCGGACTTTGGTCTCGCGGTCAAGCAGGTACAGGGCTTGAGCCATCCGATAGGTGTCGTCCTGAGAATCGAAAATCTGTTTGAGGGCGGGTGCGTTTGACAGTGCTGTGTTGGTGTAGGTGGCGGCGTTGACGGCCGTGGCGGCGTCGCTGTTGAACAGCCAGAAGGCGAGGTTGAAGGGCGTGTCCAGGATGCGCCCAAGCAGGTCGCGGCTCGAGGAGGGACCCAAAAACGGCAGGTTGATGAAGAAGCCTTGCTTGAGTCCGTAGTGGCCCATGGTCTGGCCAAAGTCCTCGTCGTGGCTGGGCATGCCCCAGCGGCTGGCCTGATCCCGGAAACCGAGGATGCCGACCGTGGAATTGACCCCGAAACGCATGGTTTCTTCCCAGGCGGCTTGGAATTTGCCTTGCAGGCAGGTGTTGACGAGGCGAACCGGGAAGAGCAGGTTGTGGCCGCAATTGGCAATGCTGGTGCGGGCGATTTCCGGCACAAGGAAGTTGTAGCTAACGCCGACAGGATAGAGGACATAGCTGACTAACCCTTGATTGAACAGGTGCACAGAGCGGTTGAAGCCCTCTAAATGGTCTTCCGCATCCAGAGGCTGACAGAAGAGGCCGACGCCGGGCGGGGGCGTGGGAGCAGAGTCGGCGCTGCGGCTAGTTCCCGCAAACAGGAGACACCCTAGGGCAAAACAAAACCAGAGAGAATGACAAAGATGATCGCGCATGGGAAGATGTCGCATCATGGCTGCTCGGGGGTTGATGGTTATGGAATGGGGCTGGATAGCTCGGTGCGCCATCCCCGGAAAAATCAAGTTTCGGCTTTTTCGGGTGGCGAGGGAGCGTCATCCGGAAGGGCTTCGACGGTGATGGAAGCGCCCTCGACAGCGATGACGCGGACAGCTGCGCCTTTGGGAATCATGTCGCCATTGCTGATGACGTCATGGCGCTGGCCGTCAATCAAGACGGTGCCAGCCGGTCGGAGAGTGGTAAAGGCTAGGCCGCTTTTGCCGAGGAGACTTTTTCTGCTGTCCAAGTCAGAGCTTACATAGCCGTCTTCGGCTTTGAGCTGCTGATTGAGGACGAGGGAGTGGTAGATGTTGGTTTTCGGCAGGAAGCGGCTGAGAATCCAGGCGCCGCCAAACAAAACGGCGAGGGCGATGCCTAATTGGCGCAGGGCATTCTGGATGTATGTTTCCAGGAAGGACGGCCCGATTTCCAGCCATGAGGGGGCGTCATGGAGGCGGGGGATGACGGCCATGCCTGCGCCAATCAGGATGCACAGGATGCCGAGGACGCCGGTGATGCCAAAGCCGGGTATGAGGAAGATTTCAATGCCAAGAAGGATGATGCCAATGGTGACCAGGGCGATTTCCTCTATGCCTGCCAGACCCGCTACGTAGTGGCCAAAGAAATAGATGGCAAGCAGGACGATGCCGATGATGCCGAAAGCGCCGAAACCTGGCGTTTTGAATTCAATCCAAAGCGCCAAGACGCCAAGCCCGAGCAACAGCGGCCCTAAGGCAGTGATCAGGCGCGCCAGGCGGTCGGCCTTTTCCTCTTGGAAGCGGGTGATGCTGGCGTCGGACAGGCCAATGGCCTCAAGCACTAAGTTGATGTCATCAGTCATGGCCTTGGCCAGCAGCGGCTTACTCTCGCCAGGATAAATCCTGGTGGCGTCCTGGGCGGTGAGGTTGAGCAACTTGCCTTTTGGGCAGATGACCGCGTCGCCGGCTATGAGGTCGTCGTGGTTGGGATCAACCATGGCAACGGCTACATCCGTGCGAAAATTGTTCTCCTGGGCCATGCTGACGACCATGGCGCGGACCGCAGACAGCATCTTTTCCTTGACATCCGGATGGAGGTCCTGGACGCCGCCGCCAAAGGGAGAGACGGCTAATGGCATGGCACTGCCAATGGTGGCGTTGGAAGACATGAAGATGCCGCTGCTGGCCAATGAGAGCATGGCGCCGGCGCTGAGGGCGTCAGGATTGACAAACGCATAGACAGGACAGCCCTTGCTTTTGATTGAACGCATCCAAGCGATGATTTCGCGGGTTTCATTGAGGGCGCCGCCAGGCGTGTTCAACTCCAGGACTACGGCCTGAGGCCGCAGTTTTTCCACCTCGCGGAAAGCGCGGCGGAAAACGAAAAGCATGCCCTTGTCAATAGGACCTTCAACCGGGAGAACAAACACACCCTGGGAATCCCCGGCGCCGGCCGCCATGCTGCTGAATGTACAGGCAAATAGGCCGAGAAAAGCCAGAACGTACCGAATGCTGGCAGAAAAATTGTTCATGGCGGAGTAGTAGTGGACAGTGGACAATGGACGTTAGTGGACGTTAGTAGACGATGGACTGTGGACTTTAGTGGACGTTAGTGGAGAGTGGACGTGGACGGAAGTGGATGTTAGTGGACAGTGGGCGAGGGGCTGAATGCTGAATGCTGAATGCTGAATGTTGAATGCTGAATGCTGAATGTTGAATGCTGAATGAGCATTTGTCATTCATAATTCATAATTCATAATTCATAATTCATAATTTGTTAGGGGTGAGAAACTGTTGTTTTATCTCCAGTCGACGAGGTCTTCGAGGCGGATTTTCGGCACGTGGAGACGGTTGGCGTCGTCTAAGTAGTAGGCTATGGAGGCGTCTCCTGCGACGTCTTCGCTGACTGGCTGTTCGGCAGGATAGCCGATAGCGAGAAGGAAGATCGCCTGCTTCTCTGGCGCCAGGTTGAGAATGTTATGCAGATTTTCGCGCTTGATGGCGCCGAGCCAGCAACACCCGAGGCCAAGGGTCCAGGCGGCTATCTGCATGCTTTGGATGGAAGCGCCTGCGTCAGCGTAAGTGATCGGCTTGGCATCAGCCGGTGCAATGATGGCGATGAAGGCGGCCGGAGCAGTTTTCCCCGGGACGGGCGTGCGTTTTGGGGCGACCAGGGCAGCCCAGGCGGTTTCGGCAAGGACTTGGTCCACGAGCGGCTGCGTCCTGATGGCGATGTAGCGCAGGGGCTGCCGGTTGGATGCGCAGGAGGTCACCCTGGCAGCGTTGATGACAGTGGCCAGATCAGCGTCAGCGACAGGGCGCTGCTGGAATAGCCGGATAGTGCGGCGTTCGGTGAGAGCTTGCAAAGCGTTCATGTAGAGTGTCAATCCGTTTTAAGATCATTGAGGGGTTGAAGCCGAGAAGAGTTTTTCCCCGAGCAAGGCGGTGAAGAACGAGCCGGTGAACAGGAGCGGTCGGTCGGCCGGGAGCTGGCTTTTGGCGGTCAATTGAGGGATAATGGCGTCGACCTGGAGGTGATGCTCGCGGGCTGCGGCGGTCAGTTCCGGGAGAGCGGAGCCTTTGCCGGTCTCCGGGTTGGTCAGAATGAAGGAAGCGCCCGGCAGCTGAGCCAGGGCGTTGACAATGCCGTCAACGTCTTTGCCTTTGACGATGCCGAGGACGACCGTCCAAGCCGTATTTGGCCGCAGGCAGCAGAGGCTCTGGACGAGCTTGGCGGCCGAGTCGGCATTGTGGGCGGCGTCCAGGATGACGAGCGGCGTCTCCGAGATGACTTCGCAACGGGCTCGGAGAGTCGGCAGGCGGAAGACCCGCTGGTCTGGCTTGACGCCGAACACTGCTGCGGCAGTCATGGCGACGGCGAAGTTGTCCCGTAGGAAAAGGGGATAGTCGCGTGGGAGGAAGTCAGCACCTTGGCCAGGGCTTGGACAGTGGACAGGGCAGTTGAGGGTTGCGGCCTGCTGGCGGATGACGGCCTCGGCCTCGGGAAAGGGCTGCTTGGCCAGCACGAGGGGAACCCCGGGCTTCAGGATGCCGGCTTTTTCTGCGGCGATGGCAGCGATGGTGTTGCCCAACAGGGCGACGTGATCGAAGCTGACAGGGGTGATGACGGTGCAGCGGGGCTGGGCGACGTAGTTGGTGGCGTCCAGCCGACCGCCGATGCCGGTCTCCACGATGACGACGTCAACCTTGGCCTCGGCAAAGACCTTCAATGCCAGGATGGTGAAGATTTCGAACAGGCTTGGCTTGAGGCCGTTTTGCTTGATGAGGTCGAGGTAGTCGACGGCGTGGCGGGCAAGGAGGGGGAGGGGAAGCAGCGCGTTGTCGATCTGGAACCGCTCCCGGACAGTGCTGAGATGCGGGCTGGTGTAGAGGCCAGTGCGCATGCCAGCACTGGTCAGCAGGGCAGCGATGAAATGGCAGGTCGAGCCTTTGCCTTTGGTGCCAGCAACGTGGATGATCGGGAAGTTCTTTTCAGGCCATCCGGCCAGTCGGGCGAGCGGCGCCATTCGGGCCAGGGAATAATTGGCCGGGTCGTGCTGCTTGCCGGCGTCTTTTTCGGCGTCGAAATAGTCCTTGAAGAGGTCGAAAAAGGCTTGTTCGGCGATGGGGTCAAAGTCACGCATAGAGGGTGTGTTGCACTCCAAGAAGCGGGCCGGTCGCCAGTCAGGCGCAGGTATTACTTGGCCTTGGCGGCGGGTTCCAGCTTGGCGAGGCGGGCTTCCAGGTCGGCGATTTTCTTTTCCAGGCAGCTGATGGACTTGTAGCCGGGAATCAGGGACTGGCCGCGAGAGGAAATGACTTCTTCGATGGCGGCGTTCAGATTCGCCTTGGCGTTTTTGCCTTCTTCCAAGATGACGCCTAACAGCTGATTGCCTTCTTCAGGACTCAGCTTGGCTTCCTTGGCGGCTTCCCTGACAAATGCCTCCGCCCGGTTTTTGGTGATGGCGAGAGTGCCCAGGCCGAAAAGAAACGTTTTTTCCAGAATGTTGAGCATGGCTTTTCTCCTTGCAGATAGAAGGGGAGGGAGGGGCGCGGCAGGCCGATTGACGTCGGCCACCAGGACGGGCAATGACTTATATTGCAAAAATATAATAATCTAATCTGCAGAAATGGCAAGAATGAAAAGTGAAATTAATGCCAGAAATCCGGCAAATGGGCGGTTCTGCACCAAAAGCGCTGTCGCGGCCTTGCTTTTTCGGCACTGTCGGATTACTGTTCTGGCGGTCAATTTTGCGGTTATGCTGTTGGCTCGGGTGTAGAGTCGGCAAAATGGAATGAGGGTCAGAATGAAGGCATGCAGAGCGTTTTTAGCGGCTTTATCCACGGTTGTGTTGTTCTGGGGCAGTCGGTCGGCTGCCGCGCCTGGCATGGTCCCAGCTGCTGACACTGTGCCACGTGTGCCGGCCATTGTACAAGGACTCGCCCAAAACCGCCCACAGCAGACGTCACCGCGCCAGCGACAACCGTTGCCTTGCCCAGTGCAGCCGTTACTGCGCCCAGAGTCACCATCGCCTCTGCGACAGCTAGTGCCGCACCCACAGCCGCAGCGCCCACAGCAGCAGCAGCACCCGCAGCAGCAACAGCGCCTGCAGCAGCAACTGCGCCCGCAGCAGCCGTCGCCACGCCCGCAGCAGCAACAGCGCCCGCAGCAGCAACAGCGCCCGCAGCAGCAGCAGCAGCAGCAGCGCCCGCAGCAGCAGCAGCGCCCACAGCAGCAACAGCGCCCGCAGCAGCCGTCGCCACGCCCGCAGCAGCAGCGCCAGAAGCAGCAGCA
>Ga0123335_1002951_pt1 | contig 24475 bp, 18 predicted proteins | sample BiotimSIPDNA_2_FD_89707 | JGI IMG/M metagenome (GOLD analysis project Ga0123335, IMG submission 89707) | Anaerobic biogas reactor microbial communites from Washington, USA - Biogas_R2 time_0 SIP DNA | ecosystem: Engineered > Bioreactor > Anaerobic > Unclassified | place: Washington, USA...
CGAAGATGCTCTCGGACCTTCGTACCAATAGCTTCCATGAGATGCTGACAACAAGGACAGGTACGTGCTTCGTCTGAGAGGGTATGCTCAATCACTTCGACAGGGATATCGTCCGGTAGACGATCCTTTAAGCTGCTTTTCTTTTTTCGTTTATGAGGCTTCACCCAGACTTCTTCCACCGTCGGTTCAGGGGTATCGGGGGTGAAGTACGCTTCTACCTCATTGAACACTTCTGACATATTGAGCTGCCCATAATATTCGGCACGTTCACTTGACGGACCGTAGGTCTTATGTTGTTTCAGATTCAATTGTTCTTGGAGATCTTCGACTTGTTTTTTAAGATCCAAAACAAGGGGCTTGAGGGCCAATAATGCGTCATATGCTTGTTTTGAAATAGTGACTGTTTGCATACCTAATACTAGCATATTAGACGTAGCAAAACAAGCCCGAAAGGTTGATTTACCAGCTATTTCAGGGGATTATTACCCCGTTTTTAAGGGCATTTGGTAACGCTTAAAAGTGTCGCGTTCGATCGGCAATCCGCGCATAAGATAACGGTATTGTTGCGAGCTGTTGACAAAGGCGTTATCTCCAAGCCGTTTTTGGTAAAATAACTATGAGGTGAAGCGCTATGATGGGACGTCAAGATAAGCAGTTGCGGATGGTGGTTTTCGACCTTTCATCCATGATTCCAAAAGATCATCTACTGAGGGCAATCAAAGAGCATATTGACTTCAATTTCATCTATGAAGCGGTGTCAGATCGCTATTCGTCCATCGGCCGCCCCTCGATAGATCCGACGTTGCTTATCAAGATGTTGCTCATCGGTTTTATTTACGGCATTAAATCGGAGCGTCGCCTCGAAGAAGAGGTTCATCTTAATCTGGCGTATCGTTGGTTTTGCGACCTTGACCTCGAGGACCGTGTTCCGGACCATTCGACTTTCAGTCAAAATCGAAGGCGCCGTTTTTGTGACGGCCAAGTATTTGAAGACATCTGGGTGGGGGTATTAAAACAAATCCTTGCGATGGGACTCATCCAAGGGGATGTGATCGCGTGTGACGGTACCTATATACCCGCAAATGTATCGGGCAAGAATTTGATCGAACAGGATACTTTGATTCGAAAAGGAATGCACAGCTACCTGGATGCTTTGGATGAAGAACTCTCACAGGAACCGGGTTACGAACAACATGAGCAAAAAGAAGAGGTAAAAAGAGGAAGACGGAGTATCGCAGATCCCGACGCCGATTGGATTCGTCATGGCAATAAGACGGGACTCGGTTACTTGATGCAAACGAGTTGTGATTGTACGAACGGGATGATAACGGGCGTTGACGTATTTCCTGCCAATCAAAAAGAAAGCTCGATTGTATTAAGGCATCTTGAAAAACAAATCCAAACGGGCGTACCGATCCGAACAGTCGTGACGGATAAGGGCTACGATATCGGTGCGGTACACAGAGGACTTGAATTACTCGGGATAGACGGCTGGATCCCGAGCGTCGAATATAGCAACACTGCGGAGAAAGGCGGCATGGTCTACCACGCTGAGACGGATTCGTTTGAATGTCCGAATGGTTCTGTCCTTGAGTACCACCACTTAATCAGTCAAAAGAGCACCGGCAAATACCTTCGCTGTTATCGCGCGGACATTAAGGTCTGTGACGATTGCCCGATACGGAGTAATTGTTTGCCAAGAGCTGTCCGACGAAGGCAGGTGGTTGCGAGTGGTTATTTCCCGGCGTTTCATCGAGGGCGGACGAAGGTACAAGAATCACCGGAAGTCATGCGACACCTTTTGAAACTGCGCGCGATATGGATTGAGGGTCGCTTTTCTGTATTGAAGCGGGAGCATAAACTTGGGAGAATTCAAAAGCGAGGACTCATTAAAGCAAAAGAAGAATGTCTCATGGCCTGCATCGCTCATAACCTGAAGAAAATGGCCCATCTACTGTCGAAACACACGACGAATGATTCGATCTTTTCTTCATTTATTTTGAAAACGCTCCTTTTCATGCGTCAAGGATTCTTATATTCTTCTTGCCCCGCTTAACAGTCCCTTTGTCAACAGCTCGCATAAATTTCGCACAATTGAAAAGGGACATGGTTCCCCTCTTACTTGGTAAAATAGCTTTTTAAACAACAAAAAACCAAGGAGGTAAAAGGAACCATGTCTGAGAAGATTATACAATTGAATGAGGGTGTAATAAAGGAAGAGTTGAACGAGCTTGTGCGAAAGAGCGTGGAGGATACGCTGAACACGCTCTTAGACGAAGAAGCAGATCGTTTGACCAACGCGCGTCGTTACGAGCGCACCGCGACCCGTAAAGACACGCGCGCCGGGCATTATAAACGCAAATTGCTGACACGCGCGGGCGAAGTGGAACTGAAGATGCCCAAGCTTCGGACCTTGACATTTGAGACCGCGATCATCCAGCGCTACCAGAAGCGCGAGATAAGCGTTGAGGAGGCGTTGGTGGAGATGTATCTGGCCGGTGTCTCCGTTCGCCGAGTCGAGGACATTACACAAGCCTTATGGGGCACGAGAGTCAGCGCAGGTACGGTCAGTCGATTAAACCAGAAAGTGTACACCCAGATCGATGAATGGCGTAAACGGCCGCTTGAGCTCGCTTACCCCTATGTCTATCTCGATGGCATCTACCTCAAGCGCAGTTGGGGTGGAAGCTACGAGAATGTGGCGATCCTGGTCGCGATGGCCGTGAACGAAGAAGGTGAGCGTGAGGTGATCGGCGCGGCTGAGGGATTACGAGAAGATAAAGAAAGTTGGTTGGGCTTCTTGCGCGATCTAACAACACGCGGCTTGCGAGGCACTCAACTATTCATCGGCGATAAGTGCCTTGGCCTTTTAGAAGCGGTGAACACGATCTTCCCCCAAGCAAAATACCAACGTTGCACCGTCCACTTCTACCGTAATGTCATGTCGGTTGTGCCCCGCGGCAAAATGAAACTTGTGGCAGCGATGTTGAAAGCCATTCATGCACAAGAGGATCGTCAAGCCGCACGCGCTAAGGCAAAGGATGTCGTTGCAAAACTTCGTGAGATGAAACTTATTGCGGCAGCTAAGAAGGTCGAGGATTCCGTCGATGAGACGCTAGAATACATGGCATTCCCACGCGAACACTGGCGCAAGATTCGAAGTAACAATGTCATCGAGCGACTGAACCGTGAGATACGGCGACGAACGCGCGTGGTGGGCACATTCCCCGATGGGAATTCAGCGCTTATGCTCGTTTGCGCGCGTTTGAGGTACATGGAACACTCCATGTGGGGCGCGAAATTATACATGAACATGAAGCATTTAGAGACCGTGGAAGAAGAAATGATGGAGGAACAGGGGGCATAAAGTCGCGCCGCGTTCGGGGACCCGCCCCCCGGGGGGCGGGTCCCCGAACACTACCAGGTAAGACAAATGTGCGAAAGACCCTTGACGGTACCCACCATAAAAAGGTGACATTGGCCGAACAAATCTGTTAGAATACAAAATGTTAATGAGTCGCCTACCGGGAAGTAGAACGGCAAATTTTGTAGGAGGAAAACATGAAACAAACATGGATTAAGCTATTGGCACTGTCACTGGTTTTAGTGCTTGCCATTGGCGTGATCGCTGCTTGCGATAGCGGCGCGAAGAAAGAAGATCCCAAGAAAAAGGTCGCTCTCATCATGGAAGGCGCAGTGTCTGACATGAGCTGGAACGCAACTGCTTACGAAGGTCTGAAGAAGATTGAAGCGCTCGGCGCACAGATCGGCCACACGGAGAATACCCCTGTGTCCGACGCGGCAGAAGCCATTCGCACCTATGCTGACGACGGCTACGGTGTCATTTTTATGTCATCGAGCAGCTATCAGGATTTGGCACTTGAACTGGCCACAGAAAAATACCCTGACATCCAGTTCTTCCTGATCAACTCACAAGTCACAGGCGAGAATGTTCGTTCATTCGCGATCCAAGATGCTGAGCAAGGCTACCTTATGGGCGCGCTTGCGGCTCTCTTGACCCAGACAGGCACCGTTGGCTACATCGGCGGTTTGGAAATTGCCCCGATCCTTAACGGAGCCAAAGGCTTCGAGCAAGGCGCCAAATACGTCAACCCTGACATCAAGATCGTTTCCCAGAACACGGGCAGCATGGACGATGTCGGCGCGGCCAAAGAGCTGGGTAAAGCCTTTGTCGCACAGGGCGTAGACGTGCTCTGCCCTATGGCTAACCAGGCGTCACTCGGCGTTATGGAAGCTGCGGAAGAAACAGGCGTGATGGCCATCGGCTCCGGTCTGAACCAAGAGACCGTTGCACCGAACGCGGCCGTCGTCGCGATCGTCAAAGACACCTCCATCGCTTATGAAGCGGCCTACAAGTCCTTCCTCGAGGGCGACATGCCCATGGAAGTGCTCCCGATGGGCGCAGCTCAGGGTGTCGTCTTTGTCGGCGACTACTACCAAGAAGTTTCGCAGGATATCAAAGACCAGATCGATGCCATTCAAAAGAAGCTTGCTTCCGGCGAAATCAAGGTTGATCTTGGCTAAACACAGTCACTTAATGTGATTGATTGAATGTGGTCCGGGCGCAGGGTAAAATGGCTTTGCGCCCGGGTTTCATATGATGGAAAATTCTGTCAAAAACAGAAAACATGATTGCTCATCTGACATGACGAAGGAGTCAGTATGGAAGGAATGACCTTTAGGCAGCGAGCGCAGGCAATACTGCAATCGCTTTATTACCCCTTGATGGCCATCATCGCCTCGCTTCTTGTCGGAAGCCTTGTCATATTACTGACAAGTAACACGAATCCATTTGTTGCGTACGGTCACATGATATCCGGCGGATTCGGAACGCTCAAAGCGTTTGACGCGACTTTAATCAAGGCCGTCCCCTTACTCTTTACCGCTTTATCTTTCGCGATCGCGAAACGCAGCGGTATCATCAACCTAGGCGCAGAAGGTCAGTTTATGATCGGCGCCCTATGCGCAACCGCGGTGGGCGTCGGTATCCCGAGTTTGCCTATGGCGATCCACCTCCCCTTAACACTCATCGCCGGCTTTGTCGGCGGCGCGCTGTTCGGTCTCATCACAGGCGTATTAAAGGTAAAATTCGGCGCATCCGAACTCATCATTACGATCATGCTGAACTATATCGCAAGGCTCTTGGTCGCATATTTTGTCACAGGTCCCATGCTCGAACAACTGCCGCCTTACTACCCACAGTCAGCCTCGGTCGCCAAGACCGCGCGACTTGAGGGCTTCATACCGGGACTGAACGTGCACACGGGATTGCTCCTAGCGCTCCTTTGTGTGTTCTTATACTACTTCTACCTTTGGAAGACGACGAGCGGATTCCGTATGCGCGTTGTCGGCCTCAACCCGTCAGCAGGTGAATACGCAGGCATGAGCGTCGCGCGCTCAACCTTGCTCTCCCTGTTCCTCGCAGGAGGACTTGCAGGTTTGGGGGGATGCATCGAGATTATCGCGGTGCAGCGCCGCCTCATGATCACCTCATTTTCGGTGCCTTACGGATTTACGGGAATCGCCGTAGCCCTATTGGGTAACCTGAACCCCATCGGCATCATTTTCTCAGGAATACTCTTCGGCGGTCTTTCTGCCGGTTCATTGAAAATGGAAGTGTTGACACGCGACGTCAACTCCTATGTGGCTGTCGTCATCCAGGCGCTCATCATCTTGTTCATCGCGGGTCGCCAGATGTTCCAATTCAAACGCAAACGCAAACATATTTCTATCGATACGCACGAAGAAGTCGATAGGGTCGAAACAGAAGAGAAAGCAGGTGAAAGCGCATGAACGAGATTGCCAATTTCTTTCAGACAGCGATCAGGCTTGCGACACCCACTTTAATTGCCGGTCTCGGCCTCGTCTTTAGTGAACGCGCAGGCATCGTCAATATCGGAACAGAAGGACTGATGCTCATCGGAGCCCTAACAGGCGTCATGGGTTCACTTTATACAGGAAACGTCTGGCTCGGCACTCTGATCGCCATCGCCGTGACCGTGCTGTTCGCAGCCGTATTCGCGTTCTTCACCGTCGTCGTGAAAGCGGACCAGACGGTCATCGGAACAGGCTTGAATCTCTTAGCGTCGGGCCTCACGATCACTGTGAACCGAGCCATCTTCGGAGCCAACACAAGCCCCCCGAAAATTGATACCTTCCGCACCACACCCATTCCTTTGTTGTCGAGGATACCCCTTTTCGGTGAAATGCTCTTCAGGCATCAGATCCCGATCTATATCGCGTTCTTGCTCGTGCCTATCGCGCAATTCATGATGTTCCGCTCGAACACAGGCCTCATCGTCCGCTCAGTCGGCGAGAACCCCAAAGCCTGCGACACCGTCGGCATCCGCGTCACCGGGACACGCTTTTTGGCAATCCTCTATAGCGGCGTGATGGCCGGTTTTGCGGGCGCATTCATCTCCATGGGACAGCTGAGCTTCTTTACCGAGGGCATGGTCGCCGGCGGCGGCTTCATCGCGTTGGCAGCGGTTGTCTTTGGTAACTACACCCCGGTCGGCGTCATGCTTGCCTCACTCGTATTTGGCGCAAGTAACGCGCTCATGTATCGCCTCCAGGCGCTCGCGACCGGCTTCCCCTCACAGCTCCCCCTGATGATCCCTTACATTATCACGATCGTGTCGCTTTGCTTCGTCAGCCGTAAATCCAACAAACCGGCCGGCAGCGCGATACCCTACATCAAGGAATAGGAGGTCATCCATGGCAACCATTCTTGAAATGAAACATATTACAAAACGATTCGGACCTGTCGTCGCCAACGATGACGTATCCTTTGCCGTCGAACAAGGCGAAGTGCATGCGCTCTTAGGCGAAAACGGCGCCGGTAAATCCACCCTGATGAACATCCTGTTTGGCCTTTACGAACAGACATCAGGCGACATCTACTACAAAGACGAACTGATCAACATCCGTTCGCCGCGCGACGCCATCGATCTGGGCATCGGCATGGTGCACCAGCACTTCATGCTCATCCCGGCCCACAGCGCCATCGAAAACGTCGTACTCGGTTACGGCGGTAACAAAGAAGTGTTGGACCTAAAAGGCGCCGCCAAACGCTTCTCTGAAATGGCCGAACGCTATCACATGAACATCGACCCTTGGGAAAAAGTCGGGAAAATGTCCGTCGGTCAGCAGCAGCGCCTCGAGATCTTGAAAGCACTCTACCGCGACGTCGACACACTCATCTTAGATGAACCGACCGCCGTTTTAACCCCCCAAGAGGTCGAAGGACTGTTCGACGTTATCCGTCAGCTCATCGCAGAAGGCAAAACAGTGATTTTCATCAGCCACAAACTGCCTGAAATCATGGCCATCTGTGATCGCTGCACAATCCTGCGCCAAGGCAAGGTTGCAGCCGCGGGCCTTGAAGTCAAAAGCATCAAGAACCTAAACGAACTCGCGCACCTCATGGTGGGCCGCGATGTGGAACTTGTGACCGCAAAAACACTCTCAAATCCGGGAGAGGTCGTCTTAAACGTCGAAGACCTAAACTACACAAATGAAAAAGGCGTCCACGTACTAAAAGACGTGAACTTCAACGTGCGCTCAGGCGAAATCGTCGGTATCTGCGGCGTTGACGGTAACGGCCAGTCTGAACTTGTGAAATGCATCACGGGGCTCTTACCCATCACGTCAGGGAAGATCGAACTGATGGGCAAAGACGTGACCGGGGAGACTGCGCGACAAATCTTGAATGAAGGCATCGGGCATATCCCCGAAGACCGGCAGAAAATGGGCATGGTCGGCGCGATGAACCTGCGCGAGAACGTCTCCATGGTCGACAGCCACAAGGAACCCTATTCAACCCATGGCTTCCTCCACTGGAAATGGATTGACCAACACAGCCGTGACTTGATCAAGAAATTCTCGGTCAAAACACCCGGCGTTATGGAAAAAGCGGGTAACCTCTCAGGCGGCAACCAGCAAAAACTGGTTGTCGGGCGCGAACTGTCGCGCGACGTCAGCCTCTTAGTCGCCGTCCACCCCTCACGCGGACTCGATATAGGAGCGACCAAATACATCCAGTCGCAAATCGTCGAAGCGCGGGATAAGGGAGCCGCTGTCCTCATGGTATCCACAGAACTCGATGAAATATTGGAAATCCCGGATCGGGTTCTTGTCATCTACGGAGGGCGCATCCTCGCCTGCCTTGATCAATGCGCATGCACCCGCAGCGGGCTTGGACTCCTGATGGCGGGCATCGAAGGAGAGGTCGAAGAAGATATCGCCTGATAACAAAGCGAGAAGACGAAAAGGGACAGCGAAGGTTGTCCCTTTTCGATTAGAAAGAAGAGGTGTCCATGTTTCATGTCAACCATCCCATGTTGTTCGGATTGGCGGCGCTCGTCATTCTGTTCGTACTGGGACAATCCATTTTCTTTACCGTAAAAGCCTGGAAAAGAGCGCGCGAACTTGGAATGTCAAAATCGCTCTTGGCTTCGATTGTAAGAGGATCCGCCGTATTTTCCATCGCCCCTGCGATCGCCATCATCATCGGCATCATCACACTGTCGAAATTCTTAGGACTACCACTGCCCTGGCTACGCCTCAGCGTCGTCGGAGCCCTCACCTATGAACTGCCCGCGGCCACCTCCGCGGCAACGGCTTTGGGCATTTCTTTGACCGACGCGTTGACCGATGCCCGCGCCTACTCCACGATCGCTTGGGTCATGACCATCGGCAGCTTCTCAGGGCTCACCATCATCACCTTATTCTTGCCCAAAATTGAAAAAGGCCTGATGAGCCTCAAATCAAAAGACGAAAAATGGGGCAAAATCTTTATGGACTCCCTTTTCATCGGCATGGTCTCCGCCTTCCTTGGCATGATCTTCTCAGAGATCCGCTTAGGATTACCGGGCTGGATTCCCGTATTTGTCATGGCCTTTTCCTCCCTCCTGATGCTCGTCTTCGGGTATCTTGTGAAAAAGAAAAACATCGCCTGGCTTGAAAACTACGCGATGCCATTCAGTATGCTGGGCGCCATGATCTTTTCCATTCCGCTCACCGCATGGATCGGAGGTTCAAGATGAGTCAGTACGAAAAAAAGATCCACCGCTGGGGACGCATCTCAGGCATTTTAGCCTTTATCATGTTCACAGCCTATCCCTTGCTTTTAAGCCTCTATTTCAACGCCTGGCCGTACCTTGACGCGCTCGGAAAGGGCCTTTTAGGCGTCGTACCCATCTTCTACACCGTCGGTGTCATTGAAGCCTTTACCTACGGGCCCATGCTGGGCGCCGGAGGATCGTACCTGAGCTTTGTCACAGGCAATATCACGAACCTCAAGGCTCCCTGCGCGATCAACGCCATGAAGGTCGCAAAAGTAGAACCCGGCACACCGGAAGGAGAGGCCATCTCCACCCTGTCCATCGGGATCTCCTCGATTGTCACCACGATTATCTTGTTCCTCGGCATGTTGCTCTTGAGCACGCTTGCGCCCATCTTGGAGTCACCATTACTCGCGCCGGCATTTGCCAACATCCTGCCCGCTCTCTTTGGCGGACTGGCGGTTGTCTTTGTCTCAAGAAACTGGAAAATCGCCGTCGGACCCATGGTCTTCATGCTGATCCTCTTCATTGTGCAGCCGGGCTTGGCAAACGCCGTAAGTCTCTTGGTACCCGTTGGGGCCGTGCTTGCGATTGTCCTGTCCCGCATTCTTTACAAAAGAGGAAAACTGTAAGGGAAACATCGAGCCAAATTTATGGCCATCCAGACAGGAATAGCGCGCTATTTCGAATGACATCGCCAAATAATCAGGGTGGCCATTCGCAATAACTGCAATAAGTTTGTAGGAACCGTCTGGGAAGGATGGACGGAATGGTTCCTACAAGCTCTTATTTAGCAAAAATAGTTGAAACGGTAACTCGTGAGTTCGCAACGGACTTTCATAGCGATGTAAAACGGCATCGTGAAAAACGTGTGCGGACAATCATTCTTCTCTGGCCATCGAGGGTCAATGGGTGGCCGGAAGACAGACCGACGTCAAGGCAGTAAATAACGCTTATGAAGCTTACGAAAACATGATGCGCTTCAATCCATACGCCGTGGACGATTTTCTAAAAGCACGTGAGCTGATGATGCAAGGACTTGTCGAGGAGGCGGGAACATATCGGAGCGCGACCACCCTTCGTGCCGTAACTTATCGAAGACTTGTTCGGCTGGGCAGAAGCATCTGACTTACACGCTGTGTTGAAAAGTGCGATTCTCCACTTTGAGATAGAAGTAATACATCCATTTGCCGACGGTAATGGACGCATGGGACGTCTTTGGCAGACACTTATGCTGAGTAAGTGGATTTCGATATTTGCGTGGATACCGATGGCGTCCGTGATTCACGAAAACAGGCCAGAATATTCTCATCGCTGGCGCCAAGGCCAACTCAGCGGTGATTCGAGCCGTTTTATTGAATTCACCTTGGCTTCGTTGTTGTCATCTTTACAAAACATCTATGAAGAGGCTATGACAGATAAGCACCAAGTTAAGTTGACGGAAAAACAATTGGCGGTGCTAAAAGCACTTGACGAAAAACCGTTTTCACGTAAGGAGCTATTTGCGGTGTTTGGGATGAGCGGTGATTCACGCGCGTTCAAACGTCACATTGAACCCCTTATCGCGCAAGGATTAATCGAAATGACGATTCCTGACAAACCAAATAGCCGGAATCAGAAGTATGTTAGAACTTAATACGGCGGATCAGATGATCCGCCGCAAGTTTTTAAAACAGATTATTAGCGGTGCGAACTAAAGAAACGCACAGCCTTTCTTTGCACAATAAACTTTTGTGTCTCATGCCATCTCCCGCGGACCAGGTTACTTGCGTAAAAGTAATAGATCGGATGCTGCACACCACTGCCACCCTCATCGAAGACATAGGTGACAGCTTGCTTAACCGTGTTCGAGACACTCTTACGAATAGGTGCCGTGTAACCGTACTTACGCTTAATCACGGCTGCGCTGTTCGTCCCCTCCTTCACCATGGAGTCACGGATACATTGGGCGACCAGGACGGCACCGATATAATCGTTGCCCCATTCACCCATCACGAGACCCTCCAAAGTGGCGCGATCAGACACCTGCAGGGGACGACCCTTATAGTTCGGATCGGGGTGACTGATCTGGAGAAGGAAACGAGTGTCTCCCGATGGGGATGACTCCTCCGTTATCACGTCAGTCGGTTTTGTTACCTCTGTTTCCGTTGGCGTTTCTGCCTTCTTGCGTTCCGCTTCTTGCTTTTCACGTTTTGCCGCAGCGGCCGCTTTTTCTTCCGCGAGCTTTCGCTCACGCTCTAAAGCCGCGGCCGCTTCACGCTTCGTCACTTCAGACAGGCGATTGTCGTTCGCATTTTCGATTTTTTCAATCAGTTCACGTTCTAGGGAAGGATTAAGAGAGGGGAGCGATTCCGGTTCGGTGTCGCCGGGTTCAAATTCGTTGCCCGCGAGCGGTTCCTGCCCGCGGTCAATGCTTTCGTCATCAAAGATTAAAAGCTCATTGCCCGGTAAGTAGGGTTCCTCATCGGCCGGAGCCTTTTCTGTCACATGGGCGCTCGGTGCCTCTTTTTCTTCACCTAACAACGCGGCGGTCACAGGAATCGTCAATAGCGTCGCCGCTAACAAGACACCTGTCAGAATGCGTTGATGCTGTTTCATTTTATGTTTCATATTAACCTCTTGTCTTTCGTATCAAACAATATCTTTTTTATTTCCTTCTCACGCGCACCAAAAATCGGTTTACAAAAAGGCACGATATTTCGCTCGTTTCGGGGGATTTGTTTGATCGTCTACTACCCTATCGCAATCCATGGATGCATCAAAGCGTGAAAAAGCCGAATCTAAGCATCCAAAAAAGCGTGGTTCTTGTCATAAGTCTTGAGCCTCTTTTGTGCAAACGTCATAAATATGGAACAAATGTGGCGTGAAACAGACATAGGGCACAGCACCTTGCACTAAGACTGACATAATCCGCGTGCGCCTCAGCACAAAACGGTCTAGAATAGAGCTATCGTCAAAAAGGGAGAATTTTATGAATAAGAGTGAACTGTTAAAAACCATCGCCGACTATTCAGAGGCCAACGGGCCATCCGGCTTCGAGCATGAGATCGCCAAGCAAGTGCTCCAAGGCGTAGAGGCATTCGGTGCGACCGAATTGGACAACATGCAAAACGTGTACGTGCACCGTCACGGCAATACCCGTAACCGACTGCGCGTCCAGCTTGACGCCCATTTGGATGAGGTCGGACTCATCGTGCAATCCATCAAGAGCAACGGCATGCTCGCCGTCCTGCCATTGGGCTCCTGGGTTGCAGGCAACATCCCCGCGCATCTTTTTCGCGTGAGGACAAAAGAAGGCCAGTGGATCTCCGCCATCGCGTCCAGTAAGCCCCCCCATTATTTAACCGAGGCAGAGAAAAAACAGGGCGTCACCATGGAACAGATCGAGCTCGATGTCGGCGCCGGATCGAAAGAAGAAGTCGAAGCGCATTTTGGCATCGAACTGGCCGCGCCCGTCGTGCCGGATGTTCGTTTTTACCACGACGAAGCAAAAGACCTGCTATTAGGCAAAGCCTTTGACTGCCGCCTCGGCTGCGCGGCCATGACCGAAACCCTAAGAACACTCAAAGGAGAAGATCTAGCAGTCGACGTCGTCGCCGCATACTCAGTCCAAGAAGAAATCGGAGGCAGGGGCGCCGCTGTCACAGCAAGACAGATTGAAGCCGATCTTGCCATCGTCTTTGAAGGCACGCCCGCGGACGACAACTTCGCGCCCAAAGATCAGCAACAGACTGTTTTAGGCAAAGGGCCCATGCTCCGCCACATCGACCGCTCCATGGTGACCCATCCGGGATTTCAACGCTACGCATTAAATCTCGCGCGTGAGCGAGGGATCGCGGTACAAGAAGGCGTACGAAGCGGGGGAGGCACCAACGGCGGCCTGATCCACACAGAAGGAAAAGGCATCCCCACCATCGTCATCGGGATGCCCGTACGCTACATTCATACCCATTACGGCTGGGCGCGTCTTTCAGATGTAGAAGCGGCCGTTGAACTTGCCTCGGCGCTCCTTTTGTCCTTCGACGCAGACGTTATGGAAAAACTAATCTACTGATATCGCTTCGCGGAGCATCGTCTCCGCCAAGATGGGGTTGGCGCGGCCCTGTGTTTCCTTCATCACGCGTCCGATAAGAGAGCGCATGGCGCTCTCTTTTCCGTTTTGGAAATCCTTGACCGCCTTTTCATTCGAAGCCACAGCGAGCTTGACCGCTCCTTCTAAAGCTTCACGGTCATTAATCTGCGCAAGCTCATGTTCTTTCACATAGCTTTCAGGATCAAAGTCATCCTCCATCAGAGCCTTCAACACCTTGCGCGCCGTATTACTGTTGATGTCCTCACGGGCGACAAGGTTTGTTAACTGACCCAGACTCACCGGATTCAAAAGATCGTCCACCGTGTCCTCCGTATAAAGCGGAGCCACGTCCGCCAGGATCAGGTTGACAAGCGTCTTCGGATGCTCCGTGGCCTGAACGGCCTTTTCAAAGAAATCTGACAGTTCTTTATCATCCGTCAGGCGCTCCGCCTCATAGTCAGACAAACCGTAGGCCTTGATGTATTCCGCCTTGCGCTCATCCGCAAGGCGCGGAATCGTGGAGCGGATCAAGTCGACCTCAGCCTCTGTCACCTCAACCGGAACAAGATCCGGATCGGGGAAATAGCGGTAGTCGGCCGCCTCCTGCTTCTCACGCATGGCATAGGTCTGGTTTGTTTTCTCATCGTAGCGCCGCGTCTCTTGGACCAGTGTGCCGCCTTCTCCAAGGACCGCGACCTGGCGCTTAAATTCGCTTTCAATCGCCTTCGCGATAAAGTTAAAAGAGTTCAAATTCTTCAATTCAACGCGGGTGCCCAAAGCGTCCTCACCCTTCTTTCGGATCGAAATATTGACATCGCAACGAAGCGAACCCTCATTCATCTTCCCATCCGAGATCCCAGTGTAGCGAGCCATGGCGCGAAGCTTTCTTAAATAAGCCACTGCTTCTTCCGCGCTTCTCATATCCGGCTTAGACACCACCTCAATCAAGGGGACCCCGCAACGATTGCAGTCAATCAAGGTCCCCTCATCCTGGTGGATCAATTTCCCCGCATCCTCTTCAATATGGATGCGCTCCAGGCGGATCCTCTTGACATCCTCACCGACCACAATCTCAACATAACCATCCGTACAGATGGGAAAGAAATTTTGGGTCACCTGGTAAGCCTTCGGCAAATCGGGATAAAAGTAGTTTTTCCGGTCAAAACGAGACCAGGGCTCAATCGTGCAATGGGTCGCGATGCCGGCTCGGATCGCAAACTCAACAACCTCACGATTCAAAGCCGGCAAAGCACCGGGCATCGCAAGGCACACAGGGCAGACCTGAGAGTTCGGTACCGCGCCAAACGTCGTATCGCATTCACAAAACAATTTATGTTTTGTCTTCAATTCAATATGGACCTCAAGACCGATCACACATTCATAGTCATGAATACTCATCGTGCCACCTCCTCAGGTGTCGGCAGAAGGCCGTGCTCATCCTCAAAGCGCGCCGCTAAACGGTAGAGCAGCCCTTCCGAAAAACGCGCACCCATCAATTGCATGGCAACCGGTAAACCCTCTTTGTTCAGGCCAATAGGCACGGAGAGCGCCGGCATACCGGCAAGGGACGCGGGCAGGGTGAAACGGTCATTGGAGTACTTGCCGCCTCCCGCTTCTTCGGGCAAGCTGCCAAGCGGCCAGGCCGCCGTCGCCGTCACAGGCGTCAGGATGGCGTCACAGCTACCAAATACACGCTCAAATTCCTCCGTGACAAGCGAGCGGGCCTGCGCGGCCTTCATGTAGTAATCCTGGTAATGTTCCTCTGACAAAGCAAAGCAGCCAAGCAAAATGCGCTGTTTGACCTCAGGCCCCAGCGCTTGTGTCCTTGACTTAATGTACATCTCTTCGATGGTCTCAATATCCTCAGCTCGGCGCCCGTAGTGGACACCGTCGTAGCGATTCATGGAGGCAAAACCCTCCGCGCTTGAAATAATATAGTAGGCCGCAAGTGAAGCATCGAGTGTTTTCAAGTCCACCGGGACAATCTTCGCGCCGGCTGATTCATAGAAGGAAAGCGCCTGTTCCAACAACCGGCGTACTTCAGGGTTGAGATCGCCTGAGTCAAAATACGATTCGGGCCACCCGATCACCGGCCGGCCGAAGTTTTCTGAGATTGACTCCGTATAGGACATGCCCCTAAAGGTGACACTGTGCACATCTTTAGGATCCTTTTGGGCGATGACATCTAAAAGTAGCGCATTGTCACGCACACTGCGCGTCATGGGCCCCGCCTGATCGAGCGAGGAGGAAAAAGCAGTGATTCCCCGTCTTGACACAAGGCCGTAGGTCGGCCGCATACCGACCAGACCGCAAAGCGCCGCGGGTTGCCGGATCGATCCGCCTGTATCCGTCCCGATGGAAAAACAAGCCTCCCCGGAGGCCACCGCCGCGGCAGACCCCCCCGAGCTTCCGCCCGGGACACGTGTTGTATCGTAGGGATTGCGCGTCGGATGAAAGGCCGAGGTTTCTGTGGAATGCCCCATGGCAAATTCATCCATATTCGTCTTGCCGGTCAAGACCATGCCCTGTTGTTCAAGCAGGCGCCAGATATAAGCGTCATAAGGCGGGACAAAATGCTCCAGCATGCGTGAAGCGTTGGTCGTCCGCTCGCCCGACACCGCGATATTATCCTTCAGGGCACCCGGAATGCCACAAAGCGGGGGGAGATCTTCAGATGCTTGAAGGCGCTTATCGGCGTCGTCGGCCAAACGAAGCGCCCGCTCACGCGTCAAGGTAATGTAAGCGCCGATCGTCTCCTCTTGCGCGTCAATTGTCTCGAATACGGCCTCCGTCAACTCACGCGACGAAAAAGCTTTATCGCGCAGGGCTTGGCCGATCTCTTTTAATTCCATCGATCTGTAATCCATATACAAACTTCCTTATTCTACGACCGGCGGCACGAAGAAAAATCCATCGCGCTTTTCGGGGGCGTTTTGAAGTGCATCATCCACTGTAAATCGCGGTTCATCGCGCTCTGTTAAGTGAATATTGCGGGCGTCCGAAGGGCTGAACATCGGGGGGACACCTTCCGTGTCGATCACGTGGAGCGCATTTGCAAAATCGATGAGTTCATAAAGTTGCGCTTTTGTTTGCGCTTCTTCTGCCTTTGTAAGTGACAGCTTTGCCTGGCCTTCTAGCTTTTCCAAATCAAGCTTTACTACACGCTCCCGTTTTGCCTCCGGTTTGGCATGTTCTTCTTCGGCCATGGCGACGCTTTCGGTGAGGCAGATCCCAAGCGGCACAAGCTGATCGGCATCTACCGTGGAAGGAGCCTGGGTCATGGGGCAGGAAGCGTCCTTGATTTTCGGAAAGGCAATGACATCGCGAAGCGACTGTTCACCCGCAAGGATCATGACGAGCCGGTCCAGACCAAAGGCAAAGCCGCCATGCGGCGGAGCGCCGTAACGGAAAGCATTCAACATGAAACCGAAGCGATCCTCGATTTCTCTGTCCTTCAAGCCCAGGGCACGGAAGACCTGTATCTGGATGTCATCCCGATGGATCCTGATGCTGCCCGAGCCAAGTTCCGTGCCATTCAGGACAAAGTCGTAGGCCTCTGAGCGGACACGCACGGGATCGCTTTCCAAATAGGGGAGATCCTCTTTAAATGGCATCGTGAAGGGATGGTGTTGGGCGACGTAACGATTTTCTTCTTCTGAGTACTCGAACATCGGAAAGTCGGTGACAATCGCGAAGGCAAACTGTTTTGGATCGCGAAGGTTGAGCATCTCGCCGAGCTTTAAGCGCAGCGCGCCTGTAACACGGCGCGAGACGGGCAATGAATCCGCGGAAAACAAGATGAAGTCACCGGGTGTGGCACCCACACGCTCCAAAATCTCGGCCATCGCGTCTTCATCGATAAATTTAGTCAAAATAGAATAGATCTCACCTGAAGGTCTCCAGGCGATCCAGGCCATACCGGCCGCCCCTTCAGAGACGGAGAACTCCGTCAGCTCCTCGATGGTGGCGCGTGTGAAATCTGCTTGGCCGGGTACATTGATCGCTCGCACCACGCCGCCATTTTCGACCACTTTTCGAAACACCGAAAAGCCCGTCTTCCCCGCGATGTCCGTGATGTCCACGACGGGGAGTCCAAAGCGCAGATCCGGCTTGTCACTGCCGTAAAGGTCCATGGCTTCTTCCCAGGTGAATCGGGGGAAATCCTCTTCAAACTCAATCCCTTTGACGTCTTTTAAGACGGCACGAAAAAGCGATTCTAAAAGCTGTAACACATCCTCTTTTTCAACAAAGGACATCTCAAGGTCGAGCTGCGTGAACTCCGGTTGGCGATCCGCTCGAAGATCCTCGTCTCGAAAACAGCGCGCAATCTGGTAGTAGCGATCGAAGCCTGAGACCATGAGCAGTTGTTTAAAAAGCTGTGGCGACTGGGGTAAAGCATAGAAAGATCCGGGGTGTACACGGCTCGGAACAAGGTAATCGCGTGCGCCTTCCGGTGTGCTTTTAGTCAAAATAGGGGTTTCGACATCGACAAAGTCTGCTTCATCTAAAAAGTGACGGATCGCGCGGGTCACCTCATGACGAAAGCGGAGATTGTCGCGCAGGCGCGGCCGGCGAAGGTCGAGAAAACGATATTGCAGTCTCAAATCTTCGCGCACATTATCGGCCATCGAGGGATCGAAAGGAAGGGCCGCACAATCAGAGAGCAGTTCCGCATCTGTGACGCGCAGTTCAACCGTCCCCGTTTTGATTTTTGGGTTCACCGTCTCATCGTCGCGCCGATGCGTGACGCCCTTCACGCGTAGCACCGACTGGTTGCGGGCGCGTTCCGCTAAACGGAAAGCTTCAATATTCGTGTACTCGGGATTAAATACTACCTGCAGGGGACCTTCACGGTCGACGAGATCGATAAAGATCACGCCTCCCATGTCGCGTTTTGTCTCCACCCACCCCTCTGCAATTGTCTCTTCTCCAATATCTTGCTCCGAGAATAATCCGCAATAGTTTGTTCGTTTCATCGTCCTTGATCCCAATCCCAAAAAATAATGCTGCGCCAGTCAGATTGAAGGCACAAAAAGAGTGCCTTTGTCGGCAATTGACTGTATTTTATCATACGAAAGAGGCATCCCCCCTGATAGGGTGATGTCCCTATTTTGGGCAATAAATGCGCTGTCATTGTATAATTAAGTAGTGCTGAGGACCAGATGATGATAGAGGTAAGAAGACAAAAGGAAGAAACACTCTTGTTGTGGCGGCGCTTTGCGGCGCGCCTTTTTGATTTTCTCGGTTATCTCATTCCGTGCTACCTTCTCACGGCTCGCTATTTAGTCGATGCCAAACAGCATAGTCTTTTTATCTTGCTGATCGAACAGTTCGTCGCAGCGGCCCTGATGGCGCTCATTGAACCCTTCATGATCCATTGTTTTAAAACAACGCCGGGAAAAGCCCTCTTCCGTCTTAAGATCACCGATGAAACAGGCGGGCGCTTGTCATACAAAATGGCGTTCAAACGCAGTTTTTCCCTTTGGCAACACGCCCTCGGCTTTGGCCTTCCCTTTTACCGCCTGGTGGTCCTCGCCCGGCTGTATACATTCCGGGACGAACATAGTCCCAGGGTATGGGAGGAATATGCCCTATGAAGAGTAATGTGCACGATGTCGCCCTTATTTTCGAAGGCGGCGGTATGCGCGCCTGTTACACGGCGGGCTTTGTCACCATGCTTTTAGAGCATGGGATCTATTTTGATTATGTGGCAGGCATATCGGCGGGTTCCTCGCACGCGGTGAACTATCTGTCTCGGGATCCGGTGCGTGCCAGACGCTCTTTCACGGACGTGGTGCTTGATCGGGCCTTTGGCGATATTACGACCTGGATGCGGGGTGAAGGTTACTTCAACGTCGACTACATCTATTCCAAGATGCCGCTGGAAGACGGACCGTTGCCCTTTGACTTTGACACCTTCATAAAAAACGAGGCCGAATGTGTGATTGGGGCCTTTCGCCGCTATGAGGGCGGGATGGTGTACTGGCGTAAAGAAGATTACAAGACGATTGAGGATTTGACCGTGAGGGTGCGCGCCTCCTCGACGGTACCTTATCTTATGCCCGAAACAGAAATTGACGGGGAAATTTATATCGATGGCGGCCTTGATTCCGGCATCGCGCTCGATGCCGCGTTAGAAGACGGCTATCGCCGCTTTGTTTTCGTGATGACCCGCGAGCGCGGTTATCGTCTCGAACCCGTCCCGCAGATCCGCCTCATGAACCGCGTGCTCGACCGGCATCCGGTGGAAAAGGAGGCGCTCTTGACGCGCCATCTTCGCTACAATGAAACGATGGAGACCATCGAAAAGCTTGAAAGCGAAGGACAGGCCTATGTCTTTTACCCCGATAAACTCGATCTCACCATGATGGACCGTGACCGAGAGAAACTGCTCGACCAGTACATTGCGGGTCATGAGCAAGCAGTAGAGGAATTGCCGGATCTTCGGCGCTTTTTGGAGGGTTCACTTTGAGATTTATCCACATCGCCGACTTGCATTTGGGAAAGCGCGTCCATGAATTTTCCATGATCGAGGACCAGCGCGTCATGCTTGACGCCGTCCTCTCCCTATGTGAAGAGGAGCGCCCCAATGCACTCGTCATCGCGGGCGATGTGTATGATAAGACGATTCCCTCGATAGAAGCCATTACACTCTTAGAAGATTTTCTCATCCGTGTGTCCCAGCTTGACATATCGGTTCTACTCATCGCGGGGAACCATGATTCCGGCGAACGCCTAAGCTTTGGGGGGGCCTTTTTCAAAGCCCATGGATTACACGTGGCCGGCAATTTCAAAGGGACCGTGGACAAGGTCAGCTTGGCTGATGAAGAGGGAACCGTACACTTTCATCTGTTACCTTTCATCCGCCCGTCGGATGCGCGGGGTTATTTCCCCGACGTCGAATCGGTATCGGACGCGGTCGCCTCGGCCCTGTCAACGATCGATAAATCTTCAGGCCGCCATGTGCTCATCGCGCACCAATTTGTCACAGCTTACGGCCAGGATCCGCTTCGCTCGGACTCAGAAGTGCTGCAGGTCGGGACCGTCGACACGATCGACGCCTCCATTTTCGAAGGCTTTGATTATGTCGCCTTAGGTCATCTGCACGGGCGTCAAAAGGTCGGAGCAGGTCCTATTCATTACGCCGGATCGCCGCTTTATTATTCGTTTTCGGAAGTGAATCAGAAAAAAGGCGCCCTTTTAGTCGAGTTGACAAAGGATGCTGCGCCCCTAATTCGCCAGTTACCCCTTCAAGGCCGCCATGGGATGCGGCGGATCAAGGGGACAATGGAGGCACTCATCGAAGAGGGGCGCTCCCTGGAACAAAGGGACTGTCCTTCCAGGCTCGATTACCTGGAAGTGACCCTGACCGATGAAGGCCCTGTCGCGGACCCGATGAACCGACTAAAAGCGGTGTACCCCAACACCATGCATCTTTTATTTCAACGCGGCACAGTAGCGGACGATGATCGTGACACCCTCCTGGACGAAGAAGATTTGGCCAACATGCAAGCGGATGAGTTGTTCGGGCAGTTTTACGAGAAACAAACACAGCAGAAATTAACGGATTACCAGCGCGAGGTCGTGAAAAAAGTGACTGTCATGTCACAGGAGGCCGTAAAATGAGGCCGAAAACGATCACGATGCAGGCCTTTGGTCCCTACGCCAAAAAGACGGTCATTGACTTCAGCCATCTTCGCGAGGGACTTTTTCTTGTGACAGGTGAGACGGGGTCAGGCAAGACCATGATTTTCGACGCGATCATGTACGCGCTCTACGGTGAGTCAAGCAACGCTTCCCGGGCCGCCTCCTCGCTTCGATCCGATTTTGCCGCCCCTCAAACAGTAACCTTTGTCGACTATGTCTTTGACTTAAGAGGAGAAGAATACAGGATCCTGCGTTCACCCGCTTACCTGCGACCGAAACAAAGGGGCAGTGGCATGACCGAGCAAGCGGCCTTTGTTGAACTCTATTTGCCTGACGGAACGACCCTTAACAAAACAACCGACGTGTACGAACGCGTGGTAGAACTCATCGGCCTTGACAAAGACCAGTTCCGGCAGGTGGTCATGATCGCGCAGGGTGCTTTCTTTGACTTGATCGAGGCCAAAAGCAAGGATCGTGCGGATATTTACCGCATGTTGTTTGAGACATCGCTTTATGAAACGATGGAAAACAACTTCGCCGCCCTCCATTCTGAAGTGAAGTCGGAGCTAAAAGCCTATACGGATCGCCTGTTCTTGGAACTAAAACACATAGCCTTTCCTGAATCGGAAGCGCTGTTAAAAAATGAACGTGACCTTGTGGTCCAAGAAGCGAATTTATGGAAGGCGGAACCCTTCATTCAATCGCTTCAAGGCTTTGAAAAACGACTCGGACAAACATGGCAGGAGACGGCTAAAAAGCTTGACGAAGAACGCGAACAACTCAAGGTAAAAAGACAGTTCCTTGAAAAAGCGACAGAAGATAACCGAGTCTTAAAAGCGCTCGAAGACGCAAAAAAAGAACAAGAAAACTTAAGAATGACACGACCTGCCTATGAGGCGCTACAAAGGCGCCTTCAAGCGGATGAACGCGCGACAAGACTCGTGAAAATCCCTGACCATGAATACGCCCAAACGGTTAAGCAGTTAGAAGAGGTAAAGGCCGGCAACAAGGCGTTGGAAGAGCAGGTTCGCGAGGCCGAGCGCCAAAAAGAACAGGCGCTGTTGGAGCTTTCTTCGGCGGAGAAAAATAAAGAACAAATAGAAAAACTCCCCGGTAAGATCACGGCGCTTGAAAAAGGCATTTCGGACCTTGTTCACCTGACATCACTTGAACAAACGATCGGTATTATCCAGAGGAGAATCGCAGAACTCGAAGACCAAAAAATTAAACTTGACACAAAGCGTCAAGAACAAAGTGCATGGATAGGAAAGGCCGAAGAAGAACGCTCATCGCTCGATGACGCGGAGGTCGTATTTCATCGCCACAATAATCGGCTATCCGAGATCGAAACGCAGATTTTGAAATTATCCGAGATCGACCTTTCGATTGAGGAGGTCCATAAAACAAAAAAAGCGCTGGAACAGGATAAAAAGGCCATGGAGGTCATGCTCCAAACATGGCAAAAACTTTCCAAAGAAGCCCATGAAGCGACCGAACAGCTGTTCATGGAACGCGCAGGCTTTCTTGCCGAAATACTTGAAGAGGGCATCCCTTGTCCTGTCTGCGGATCAACGGAACATCCCAAAAAGGCCGAGCTGTCGGAGGGTGCGCTGTCAAAAAGGGAAGTCGATGCCTTAGCAAAAAAGGCAAACGAAAGCCAAAAACAGCTGGATGAAAAGAGCACCTCCATTCGTGTGTTAGAAGAGGGGATTGATAGGACGGTGGAGCAGCTCCTTGTTAGAACGCGTGAGCTGATCCCATTCGACATGAGTGACCGGGACGAACAGGATCGTCTAGCAATCCTCCGACAGCAGGTGGAAGAGGGTAAAACATCGTTTTTGCTGACAAAGTGTGAAGAAACGGCACTTGTTAATGACGCTAGAACACGCCTTAATCGCCGTATTGAATTGACAGGGAAAATCAAGGAGGCGGCCGAGGCGCTTGTGGTGCTTGAAAAGCAATCGGGTGAACTTCAAACCGAACTTTTAAATCATCGATTAGAAGAGGCGCGTATCAAAGGGGAGGCCGATTTACTCCGAGCAGGTGTCCCCGGTGAAGACGAAGCTACGCTTCGGACGGATCTTAAAGCTTTCCAAGATTTACTCAAAACATTGAAAGAAAGATTGGATCACGCCCAAAAACAAGCCGGTGACAAAAAGGAAAAGCTTACGACCTTGCGGTCGACCCTTGAGACTTTATTGGATCAGGAGAAGCGTTTAACGGAGGAAGCGTCTTTCAAAAAAGGACGTTTTGAAGAGGCTTTAAAAGAAGCGTTGTTTGAAACAGAAGAGGGATACCGTCAAAGTGTTTTGCCGGAGGAAGAACGCGCTTTGTTGACCCAACAAGAACAAGATGAGCGCCAAAGGCGACTGCAAAATAAACATGCCTTGGCATCCCTTGAAAAACAGGCGAAAGAACTGACATGGATTGATATCGAGGCAGAGCGCGAGGCGATTGACGCGATGGATTCGATGTTCCTTTTGCGGGACCGAGAAGTGACGGCTATGGAAGCGACTTTTGGAAAAGCGAAAAAAGACCGTGAGACGATTGTGAGAATCTTTGATGAAGCGGTCGCGGTATCGCAACGCGAAAGCCAGTTAAGGGCACTGTCCGAAGTCGCAAGAGGCGAAAGGAGAGGGGCGGAGAAGATCAGCTTTGAAAGCTATATCCAGACATGCTATTTTGCCAGGGTCATCAGTCACGCGAACTTAAGATTGTCTCAGATGTCAGGGGGGCGTTATGTGCTCCATAGGACTGAAGAGGCATCGGACGGGCGCATGAAGACAGGGCTTGATTTGTCGGTGGAGGATATGTGGAACGCGAAGACACGCTCCGTCTCTTCTTTATCAGGCGGGGAGAAGTTTCAAACAATCCTGTCACTGGCCTTAGGGCTGTCGGATGTTGTGACGGCGCACGCCGGAGGTGTTGAGATTAATTCACTGTTTATCGATGAAGGCTTCGGTAGCCTAGATGAGAATTCATTACAAGAAGCGATGAAGGTTTTACAAAGCTTAGCACTGGATGATCGGTTGATCGGCGTGATCTCGCACCTCGATCTTTTGCGGCAGGCCATTGATCAAAAACTGGTGACAAAAAAGACAGAAGGCGGCAGCACTGTTTCCTGGTTTTAAGCGCCTCAACAAGCGCAATTTTTCCAGTCTTTCGTGGTATAGTTGTGAAGTAATTACCGGCTCTTTTGCTGTTAAATTTCATTTAGGAGGATCTATGTACAAGAAACTTTTTATCCCGGGCCCGACTGATGTCGCAGTGGATGTCCTGGACAAGATGGCGACGCCCATGATCGGCCATCGTACGAAGGAAGCGACTGTGCTTCAACAAAGTATCTCTGAAAAACTTCAAAAACTGATGTATACGGAAGATACGATTCTTCTTTCCACCTCATCCGGGACCGGCCTGATGGAAGGCGCGATCCGCAGCTGTACACGAAAAAAAGCGGCCGTATTCTCTGTCGGTGCCTTTGGTGATCGCTGGTATGAATTGGCCCTATATAATAATGTCCCCGCCGACATTTTTAAGTCAGAACCCGGTGAACCCACCACGCCCGAAATGGTCGATGAAGTGTTGAGGACGGGCGAATACGATGTCGTCACGGTGACCCACAATGAGACAAGCTCGGGGATTATGAACCCTTGTCGTGAGATCGGTGAAG
>Ga0123335_1002954_pt1 | contig 24450 bp, 25 predicted proteins | sample BiotimSIPDNA_2_FD_89707 | JGI IMG/M metagenome (GOLD analysis project Ga0123335, IMG submission 89707) | Anaerobic biogas reactor microbial communites from Washington, USA - Biogas_R2 time_0 SIP DNA | ecosystem: Engineered > Bioreactor > Anaerobic > Unclassified | place: Washington, USA...
ACTGTCGCCAGTATCAGCCCAAGGACTCGCTTCCGTACCGTATCGCTACTACCATACGTATGGGATTTTCACCCATCTGACCATTGCGCCTTAGCCTGACGCACCTATCACCCCGTGTTGTCCGCCATTTGTGCAGGCAGGTATGATTATCACATTTTCAAACGCCTTTGCGGCCGCAGTAGCGAACTGGTGGTAGATTAAAACGGATTGTAGCCTGGAAGAATCAAGTACGTAGCTGTCTCACCCCAGGGGTGACTTTGTGATTTAACGTGTTAATTAGTTCATCGTTTCCCGTTCAGGGTTCAGAGGTTCAGCGTTAACCAGGAACAAACATCCTACGTATTCTGGATGCCGTTTTTCAACGGCATGTCGATTCATAACGACATTGTTTAAAAGGTTACTTCTGTACCGCTGATGTGGTGGACACTCAGGTGGACGACCGTGTCCACGCGGAAACAGAGTTTCTCTGCTAAAAGAGGCATCTGTTCTCAAGCATAGCACTTGCAGCCATTGCAGTAAACAATGGCACGAATTAATTTGATGCAACCGGTTTATTCTATGAAAACCAATCTCATATTACTCTTCTGCTCAATTGTCATTGTTACTCTCGTAGTCTTTTCTGTTTCACGTTACGAAAAGCATTCTATAGAAGTTTCCAGTACAGAACGGGTTGTAGATATAAATGAAATAGCAGATGATATGACAATAGATGTAGAATCATTCAGGGATTTAACCTCAGTTTTTCAATTCTCTATCCATGCAATATCGCTGGCCACCGCTGTAGATACCCTTCATGGCCAGACAGATTTCTGGTCTCCACATACACAATTCAGGCACCTTCGAATCTAACTTGAGTTCGAAACACAATTTTCGTCAATTCACCTACTGGTTATATTTCAGGTGTTGATGACGAAGCTGTTTTCTGTTATTTCTTATACCGCAATCAATTGATTTTGAGATGCAAAAATGAATCAGAAAAAAGAGTCATCGGATAAAGAGAAGAACGGGGGGAGCCTGATGATGGCTGCCAGCCTGGGGATAAACCTTGTCCTTACAAGTGCGGTAGGTCTTTTAATCGGGTTATATCTGGATAAATGGCTTTCGACCGGACCTGTGTTTCTTCTGATTTTTTTTGCACTTGGTATTTTTGCCGGATTTCGTCAATTCTTTATAGAGGCTCGAAGATTCAATAAAAATGAAAACTAAGTTTAGTGCATCGATAGCTTTTCTGGCTACTCTTCTAACAACTGTTGTTCTAATTCTTACACTTGGTGCAGAAGCATTCTGGAGCGGACTGAGTGCAGGGTTTTCACTTGTTTTTATGGGGCTTCTTCTGGTTTCGGTATCTATTAGAAATTTAAACAGTTCTAAAGGCGGACTGCTGAAAAAATATCTAAGCGGGATGATTCTACGCTTTTTTTTGCTCACTTCGGCATTCTGTTTTTTTGTCTTTGTGATAAAAATCAATATACCGGGACTGATAAGCGGAACGGGGCTGGGTTTTATGGTCAGCAGTTCGATTCTGGTTTTTAGATCTTATAAAGCAAGCAGGGTATAAAATGGAAGAGTCACATACTATTGTTCCTGAAAGTATTATCTACAATATTCCATATATAGACCCTAATCTACTCATGTCTTTTATAACCTGGGGAATTCTGATTCTGGGATCCTGGATTATTATTCGAAAGGCAAGTCTTCAGCCTGGGGCCCTGCAATTAGGTTTAGAATCGATATTCACCTATGTATTTGATCTCTCAGACCAGGTAATCGGTGCAGATGCCCGTCGTTATTACCCTTTATTTGTCGGTTTATTCCTTTTTATTCTGTTATCAAATATTCTGGGACTAATTCCGGGATTGACCTCCCCCACGGCTAACCCCAACACCACATTCGGCCTTGCTATCGCTGTCTTTATTTACTATAACTTTGAAGGATTCAGAAAACAGGGCTTTAAATATTTCCAGCAGTTTCTAGGCCCCAAATTGCCATGGTACTTATTTCCTGTAAAAATTCTCCTTTTTGTTACAGAGGTAATATCGGCATTCACCCGGCCGTTTTCTCTTGGCCTCCGTCTGTTCTGCAATATCTTCTCAAAAGAGCTGTTTCTGACAGTTCTTGCAATTCTTCTGGGGCAATTCCTGCTCAGCCCGGTACTTTTTGACAAATGGTTTTCTCTCGGGCCACTTCTGCTAAGACCGTTCATTCTGTTACTTGGTTTAATACTGGGGATTATTCAGGCAGTAGTTTTTACTCTTCTTTCAATTTCATACGTCGGTGGCGCCGTAAACGCGGCGAAGCACTAAGGAAAGGATTTATTATGCGTTTAGTGTTCGTCAGTCTTTTTGTTTTTATTTCAGCGAGTCTGGCAATGGCAGCGGATGCTTCAGCGATGAGTTTTCTCAGCACCACAGTCACAGTATCTGTTTTAGGTGTAGCACTGGCAGCTACCGGATGCGGCATTGCAATGGGACTCTGTATCACCTCTGCTCTGCAGGGAATCGCAAGACAGCCGGAAATCACAGGAAAGTTGCAGCTTAACATGATGCTTGGTCTGGCTTTTATTGAATCGCTTGTTCTATACACCCTTTTTCTGGCCATAATATTGCTGTTTGCAAATCCGTTTACCAAATATTTAGGCTGAGGAGAGTATGTTAGAAATCAATCCAGCACTTTTTCTCTCACAGATGGTCACATTTCTGATAGCGTTGTTTATTGTATGGAAAATAGCCTGGGGGCCGCTGCAGAATCTGATGAAATCCCGTCAGGACAATATCAGAGAGAACCTGCAGCAGGCTGAACAGACACGACAGGCTGCAGCAAGGCTTGAGGAGGACTACAGGTACCGTCTCTCTCAGATCGAACAGCAGACAAAGGAACTGTTTGTGATTGCCAAGCTTGAGGGTAACCGCCTGAGAGATGAGATTGTAACGAATGCACAAAAAGAAGTCTCTGAAATGCACAAAAGATCACAGGAGCAGCTTGAGCTTGAAAAAGAGTATCTGCTTCGTGATTTGCGTACAAAAGTAGTCGAGCTTTCCCTGTCACTTTCGGGCAGAATAATTAAAGAGCAGGACATTTCTGGATATTCGGCATCACAGCTTGACGGGATGCTTGATATCCTGGAAAAAAAGGAGGCTTGAGAAATTGCAAGCTGATCAGGTGGCAGGTGAATACGCAAGAGCGATAGTGGATCTCGCGATGCCGGAATATGAATCGGTCAGGGACATTTTCTCCAGCACCATCTCCCTGATGCATTCATCAAAAGCATTCTTGAATTTCCTGAGTCATCCCCAGATCCCGCAACAGGAAAAAATTACTCTTCTGCAGAAAATCTTTGAAGGGAAAATTCCCTCACTGATAGTTCGTGTTCTGCAGGATCTGTTTTCGAATAACGCAATTTCGATTCTCCCGTTGATCAAAGAAAAAATGAGAGAGTATTACAACCAGGTAAAAAACATCCAGGATGCAAAATTGATCAGCGCAGAGCCGCTCACAGACAAGCAGAAGAGCGCGCTCATCTCTTCTCTGTCAAAATTCTGCGATTGCAGTATAAACATTCTGTTTGAAACCGACCAGTCACTGATCGGGGGATTCAGGTTGAAAATCGGGGATAAAGTAATTGACAGCAGCATCAGGGCACAGCTGCAGAATATAAAGGAAATGCTTATGTGTTCAGTAAAGGCGTATTGAAATGGATATAGAAATCTCAAAAGTAACCGGTGTCATCGAAGAATCTCTTAGACAGTACCAGAACAAACTCGATCTGCGGGAAACAGGTTACGTGCTTCAGGTCGGTGATGGTATCGCACGTATTTTCGGGCTTGAGCAGAGCGTTTACGGAGAACTGGTGCGTTTTCCCCACGATGTCTACGGCCTTGTGTTGAATCTTGAGCAGGGCAGCATCGGGTGTATAATTCTGGGGGATACTTCAGAGATCAAGGAAGGTGATGAAGTATACCGGACCGGTAAGGTTGTCTCGGTCCCGGTCGGTGATGAACTTCTGGGAAGAGTTGTAAGTCCCCTTGGGGAGCCTATCGACGGTAAAGGGCCCATCAATTCCGGCAGGCAAAGGCCAATAGAGGTTATTGCTCCGGGAGTGATGGAGCGTCAGCCTGTCAAGCAGCCTCTCCAGACCGGCATAAAAGCCATAGACTCCATGATACCTATCGGCCGGGGTCAGCGTGAACTTATTATCGGCGATCGCCAGATCGGAAAAACTGCACTGGCAATCGATACAATAATCAACCAGAAAAACCAGCCCAACCGCCCTGTCTGTATCTATGTGGCAGTAGGCCAGAAGTTATCGTCTGTGGCGCAGGTTATCAAAACACTGCAGGACCATGGCGCCATGGAATATTCTGTTGTGGTCAGCGCAACAGCAAGTGACCCCGCTCCCCTTCAGTACATAGCACCTTACGCAGGATGCGCCATCGGCGAAGAATTCATGTGGAAGGGCAAAGATGTGCTTATCATATACGATGATTTGACAAGACATGCCCAGGCCTACCGTCAGCTCTCTCTTCTCTTACGCAGACCACCTGGGCGAGAGGCATATCCCGGTGATGTATTCTATCTTCATTCAAGACTGCTTGAACGTGCCTGTAAACTGTCAGAGAAAAATGGCGGAGGCTCTATAACAGCTCTTCCTATTATTGAGACACAAGCCGGAGATATCTCCTCCTATATTCCGACAAACGTAATCTCAATTACAGATGGACAGATTTACCTTGAAACCGGGCTTTTCTACTCAGGAATCAGGCCTGCAATAAACGTCGGTCTCTCGGTTTCCCGCGTCGGCGGAAATGCACAGATCAAGGCTATGCGGCAGGTTGCGGGAAGTCTGAGAATAGATCTGGCACAGTTTAATGAACTGGCGGCTTTTGCCCAGTTTGGTTCAGAGCTCGACCCGCACTCTCAGGCACAGCTCTCAAGAGGAGAACGACTGAGGGAACTTCTCAAGCAGGATCAGCTCAATCCCCTGCCCGTTGAGCTCCAGGTAATAATCATTTTTGCCGGTGTAAACGGATTTATAGACGATGTCGCTATAGAGGATATAAGGAGCTGGGAATCAGAATACGTCTCTTTTATCTTGAAGAATTATCCCTCGATACCTGAAAAGATAAAAGAGGCTAAAGTGATTGATGATCAGTTGAAGAACGAACTGAAAGAAGCCATTAACAGATTCAAAGCACGCTGACAATGCAATCAATAAGCGAATTAAGGAAGCAGATCCGGGGAATAGCATCTACGCAGAAAATTACTAATGCCATGAAAATGGTCGCGGGTGCCAGGTTCAACAAAGCACTCTCCTTGATGCACAATACCCAGACATTCCACAATGAACTGAAGGTGACATTCGATGCCATCTCATCTGTACTAGAACCTCCATCTTCAAAACGCAAGCTGATATCCGTTTCCGATACCATACCAGAAGACCGCATCGGTATTATTGTAATGACAGGCGATAAAGGGTTGTGCGGCGATTTCAATACAAGCATACTGAAAGAAGCCAACAGATTCTTCGTGGACAAAGGCAACTCTGTAAAAGCCGGTTTTGGAGTTGGCCGGAAGGCTTCAAATTTTATACGCAGTACCGGTCTTACTGTTAAATCCGAGTACCCGCTTGTTACAACCGGGATAGAGTTTGCGTTTGCAGACAAGATCGGAAGAGAGATTTTAAGTGCGTTTGCTACAGAAGACCTCTCATCAATTGTCTGCGTAAGTTCCAGATTCCATTCAATGGGAAAAAGGAGTGTAACGGCAACCCCTCTTCTACCTCTGATTGCAAAGAAAAAGGAAACCACCACAGACTTACTGATTGAGCCTCTTGACAGCGATGAGGTTTTCGCAGCAATGATTCCACTTCTGTTCAAAGCACAGATTTTTTCACTGCTTCAGGAAAATTATGTATCAGAGCTCTCAGCAAGGATAAGAGCGATGGACAACGCCACCACAAATGCCGGGGTGATAATCGACCAGATTACATTGGAAATGAACAAAGCAAGGCAAGCTTCCATTACCAGGGAGATTGCCGAAATCATAGGAACTAACGAGGTGATAAAATAATGGCTACCGGAAAGATTTCTCAGATATTCGGCCAGGTAATCGATGTAGAGTTTCCCTCGGGGAAAATGCCCCTCATCTATAATGCCCTGGTTGTAAAGCGAAATGGAACCACAGATGAGCTTCTTTTGGAAGTAATGCAGCATATCGGCGGAAACACGGTGAGAACCATTGCCCTGGGGCCCCCGGAGGGAATCAGCCGTGGTATGGATGTTGAGGATACAAATGCTCCTATTACAGTTCCGGTCGGTCCATCCTGCCTCGGTCGTCTGATTGACTTTTCCGGTAAACCTATTGACCACAAGGGACCTCTTGACGCAAAAATAAAAATGCCAATTCACCGCGCTCCCCCAACCCTTTTAGAGCAGGAAACGCACCTTAAGATCCTGGAAACAGGAATAAAAGTAATAGATCTTCTTGCGCCATTCCGTAAAGGAGGAAAGATAGGCCTTTTCGGCGGTGCGGGTGTGGGAAAGACAGTGGTGATCATGGAACTGATCAACAACATCGCAAAACACCACGGCGGAGTATCGATCTTTTCCGGTGTCGGAGAACGCACCAGAGAGGGAAATGATCTCTACCAGGATGTATCCGAGTCGAAAGTGCTTGACAAAACAGTTCTTGTTTTCGGGCAGATGAATGAACCGCCGGGATCGAGACTCAGGGTAGCGATGACAGGCCTTACACAGGCGGAATATTTCAGGGACAAGGAAGGTCAGGATGTCCTTCTTTTCATCGATAACATTTTCAGATATGTTCTTGCCGGTGCCGAGGTTTCGGCTCTGCTTGGCCGTATGCCCTCTGCAGTCGGGTATCAGCCGACACTTGGAACAGAGATGGGAGAGCTGCAGGAGAGAATTGTCTCAACAAAGAGCGGCTCCATAACCAGTGTACAGGCCATATATGTGCCGGCTGATGATATCACAGACCCTGGTGTTGCAACCGCCTTCAGCCATCTTGATGCTTCGGTGGTGCTTTCAAGAAAGATTGTCGAGCTTGGAATTTATCCAGCAGTTGATCCTCTGGAATCATCTTCAAAGATGCTCGATAAAAATGTAGTCGGTGAAGAACATTACAATGTCGCCAGAGATATCCAGAAAATTCTTCAGCGCTACAAGGATCTGCAGGACATAATTGCGATCCTTGGAGTTGAAGAGCTCTCTGATGAGGACAAGCTGGTGGTGTCCCGGGCCCGTAAAATTCAGCGATTCTTTTCCCAGCCATTCTCTGTTGCCGAAGGGTTTACAGGAATGGAGGGCAAGTATGTTCCGCTTAAAGAGACGATCCGGGGTTTCTCTGAGCTTCTTAAAGGCAAGCACGACGCCCTTCCGGAACAGGCATTCTTTATGACTGGCTCTATAGATGATGCACAGAAGCGGGCCGATGAAATGGCAAAAGGGAAATAGTCGATGAGGACCCTGAATGTTGAGTTGATCACTCCTGAACGTACCTTTTTAAGTACAAAGGCTGAATTTGTTTTACTTCCCGGTATATCCGGAGATCTGGGGATCCTTCCGGGGCATATAAGCCTGACTACACTGCTTAAGCCGGGTGCTATGAAACTTGAAATCGAAGGAGTTCAGAAGAAGCTGATAGTTTCAACCGGCATTGCCAGGGTTGAACCTGAATTTGTAAAGGTTTTCTCCCCTATGATCCGATATGCCTGAGCATATCCTTAATAATTTTGCAGGCTGAGTTGGATTGTATATTTTATGATAAAACTATGTAACTGTTAAGATAACAATTCTCTGCCCAGGGGGGATCTCTTGATTTCATCTATACTTCTTTTCCTGCTAGCGACACTTCTTCTTGTGGGCGGAAGCGAGCTGGTCAGCCGCGGTACAGCTTCCATGGCAAGGCACCTGTCTATTTCCGAAACAATGATCGGAATGACAATTATCGCCTTCAGCACCTCCTCGCCCGAACTGCTGGTAAACGTATTTGCCAGTGCCGGAGATTATCCGGATATAGCCTTTGGAAACATAATCGGCAGCAACATTTTTAATATACTTATCATAACAGGTGTCATCGGCCTTCTTTGCCCTTTCAGCGTAAAAAGAGCATCAGTGTTGAAACTGCTGCCATTTTCAATTATAACCACAATTCTTTTCTGGATAATTATCAATGATGTAGCGCTTTTCGGTTCAAATCACAATGAGCTTTCACGACTTGACGGCGGGATTCTGGTACTTGGAGTTTTTCAATTCTTTTTATTCTACATCATTTACCAGCTGGCCCTGAGCCACATGAAACTGACCGGCGGATATGCACTGCGCGTTCCGGACCTGCTGACGAAGCCTTTTAAAGAGAAAGAGGCTGAGCCGGAGCCAGATGACAAGCGTGGCATAATCTACACTCCGGTTTTTTCAACAATCTTCTTTTTGATCGGCATAGCATCTTTGATTATCGGAGGTTATCTGGTTGTAAATGAGGCAGTTGTGATAAGCAGAGACTTTGGGCCCAGCCACAAGTTACTTTCGCTGAGTTTTATTGCGATATTCACCTCTATACCGGAGCTGACGTTTTCAATTATCACCCTAAGAAGAGGCGACAACAGTCTGGCTGCGGCAAATCTTTTAGGTTCAAATATCTTCAACATTTCGTTTGTAATGGGAATAAGCGCATTTATAAAGCCGTTGTCTTTCAATACCGCACTGAACACAGACATGTTTATACTGGTACTTACCTCTATGATGCTTTACTTTCTATTTTCCGGCAAAAGGGTTGTAAAGCACTGGGAGGCGACTGCATTGATAATCACCTATTTAGCATATCTGTCTTTTATCGTGGTCAGAGGATAGAGGAATCTCAAGAGGGGCGTTCTGAGAAATACCCCTTTCAATAAACTAAGCTCTAATCATCTTGTGAACAACATCTCCGGTGTCAATAATGCCTATCACCCTCTGCAAGTCATCGACCACAATCAGATATTTGTAGTGATGCTGGGTCATGATAAAAACGATTTCAATATAACTGGCGTTTTCATTGACCACATATGTATCGTGGCTTTTCATGATATCACCGGCGAGGTGGTGTTCCTGATTCTGCCAGTACTGCTTTACAGGCTCTACCAGCATATCACGGGTCTCCCCCAGATCTCTTAGTAGTGAAAGACTTCCGGACGTAATCTTCTCCTCTGGAAAAACCGCGGAGAATAGATCTGTTAAGTCGACAACACCACAAATTCTGTTATCCTCCTCGACTACCGGCAGAAAAGTTAAATTCTCTTTTTTCATCTTGTCGATTGCATGTGTTATCGATTCTTTTTTCCAGATCATCGCCCTGCAGCAGATTAGATCACTTGCTCTTAGAACATCATCCACAACGAGCTGCTTTTCATCGACAGTCTCAATAAGATCGCCGGGAGTCCGGGCATTATCGAGAATATAGGCACTATTAATCACAAGCTGAGCAATTGAGCTTAGCACTTTAAGGTACAGCTGCGCCTTTTCTTTAGATGTGATTATCGCAAAAACATATTTAACCGTTGTCTCACGGTAATCATAGTTTACGTTAAGAACCCTGTCGAGCCTGATAAAAAGGACCAGTATCTCACTGAGGTTATCGACATAGCCGTGAGGCAACGCCAGACGATTACCCAGGAAAGTGGTCCCGATATTCTCTCTTTTCATTATAGATTCTTTTACGGTACCGGCCGAAAGAGTTGTTGCCCTGGAGATTCTTTCAGCTACAAAATCTATAATCTGATGATAGCTGTCGAAATGGTAATCCAGGAATATAAGGCGTGGATCTAAAAGACTGCTCAGCTTCACTTTTATCCTCTGTTTTCTTGTTGTTGAGTTTCATCTATCCTGAATAGAAATAAAAATAATTATTTTTATGTCACGATCCTATTCAGGGCTAAACACTGACAGTTTCCATCATCTTCTTATCTGCGAAGCAAATCAACGTTCCTGTTCACTGCAGACCAGGCCACTAACATCCAGCAGATCCTTGATCTCATTGCGCAGTTCAAGCTTCCAGTTTTTATACCCTGAAAGCAGACTTTCCAGTTTAATTTCTCTTGTAGACAGAAGTGCCCTTACAACACCTTTGAGAAAATCAACTTCAGTTCTCAGTCTGTGGACATCGGCTTCATCTGAAACATCATCCTGAACTTTCTCAAAGAAATCTTTTTCAGCCTGTTTTGCATCATTGAGCCATATGCCGACATCTTCCCAGCTGCTGCTTTCCATTATGGCAGAATTGACAATGTCTGCAAGAGCTGTTCCAGGGTGTTCTTTATTCACGTAGACCTTCATTGCTTTAAAATACCTGATCCATAAGCCGCTTATGTAAGCCTGTGTTTCCACATCTTCTTCGAGAAGTTTAATCTCTTTGTTTAATTTCTGAATCAGAGTATCATCATTCTGCATATAAAGTCCTCCTGCAAAAGTATAAAGCCTGTTGTACAGTGCTTCGCCTCAGCGGCACTCTGTTTTGTTTAAATTGAGAACGGGAATTTAGAGATTGTAAGTACTTCCGGGAGATGCATAAATTATATCCCGGAATAATTTGGAATTCAAGGTTTTTTTCTCTGCCCTGCATAGAACTCAGCCATTTCTCCATTTCTCCATCTCTTCATGTCTTAAATTTCATCTTTGTGTAACAATCTACCTTCCCGTGATATCAAATGATATTTTTAGAGACTGTTTCCTCTAATATAGAAATCAGTCAGAAAGGGATTATATGAAGAGAAGCCATGTAATAATTACTGTAGCGGTACTGATTCTTGCCGGACTGGTAGTTCTGCGGCAGTTTTCATCCAATAAGCCCGGGAACTCAAAAACTCAGACATCATTTGGAAAGAGCGGAGCAAGGGGACCGGTTTCAGTCCAGACCTCACCTGCAGCTTTCAGATATATGCGCCAGGAGCGTGAGTTTACAGGTACAGTCAAGGCTTCTTATTCCTATGTGGTTTCCGCAAAGGTTTCCGGAAGGCTATTGAATCTGTCAAAAAGGATAGGTGACAAAGTATCCAGAGAAGAAATCATAGGTCGTATAGATGACACCGAATACCGCCAGGCTTACCAGGAGGCCGATGCCCAGAAACGGGTAAGTAATGCTTCGATCTCAGAAGCAAGAGCACAACTGGAGCAGGCGCAAAGAGAAGAGAAAAGAGTAAAAGAACTGGTCTCCAAAGGAATCTCCTCACAGGCTGAACTTGAAGCTGCACAGACCCAGCTTGTCTCTCTGCAATCAAGGCTTGAGCTGGCGACGGCCCAGATGGCTCAGCGGGATGCGGCCCTGGAACTTGCCAAAACACGCCTTGCATACACCAGAATCTCAAGCGCTCAGCCCGGACTCATCGCTGAGCGTCATGTTGACGGCGGATCGCAGCTCTCAATCAATACTCCCATTTACTCCATAGTCGGTATCGACACCGTTTTTGTTGAAATCGGTGTGACTGAAAGAGACTACTCTCTAATCCAGAAAGGTCAGAAGGCAAAGGTATATGTAGATGCACTCCCGGGCAAAGTATTTACAGGTGAAATCGCCCGCAGAGCACCGATGTTTCAAACTGCCTCCCGAACCGCAATCGCAGAAGTCTCTATTGATAACGATTCGCTGCTGCTGAAACCGGGTATGTTTGCGAAACTAAAGATAACTCTCCAGGAAAAAGACTCTGCCCGGACGATCCCTTCCTCAGCAATCATAAACCGCGGCCAGGGCACATTTGCGTTTGTTCTGGATTCCACTGGAAATTCTGTAAAGTTGACACAAGTAATAACAGGAATAGTCGATGGGGACTATACCGAAATACTCAGCCCAGTTATCGACAGGCCGGTTGTTACTATCGGCGCACATCTTCTCAGCGATGGAGCAAAGGTGATCACAGCCCAGGGTGGAACCACGCAAAGCCAAAAGAAATTTTCCGGTAACAAAACCGGCAAGGAGCAGAAATAATGAGCAACGGGTTTATCTCCATCCCGGTACGACGTCCTGTCTTAATCACAGTTATCTACCTGATAGTCATAATTATCGGGCTCTTTTCACTCTGGCGTCTGCCTGTCGATCTGATGCCTGAGGTTACGTTCCCAAGCATCACTGTAACATGTGAATACGCCAATGCCGGGCCGCAGGAAGTAGAGGAGCTTATTACAAGGCCTATTGAATCGGCTCTTGCTGGAATTCAGGGCATTGAGGAGATCTCTTCAACATCTTCTGAGGGCCGTTCAAGAGTAAGGGCGATGTTTGTATGGGGAACCAATCTGGAGGAAGCGACAAACGATATACGCGACCGCATAGACCGCATTCTGGGAAGGCTTCCCGATGGAGTTGAACGTCCGCAGATACGAAAATTTGACCTTTCCGCCTTCCCGATAATCAACCTCGGAGTTGAGTCGGATTTTGATCTTGCTGAGACCCGCAAACTTATAGAGGACCAGATCCAGTACAGGTTAGAGCGTGTCGAGGGCGTGGCTTCAGTTGACATCCGCGGTGGCTCCCGCAGAGAAATTCAGGTGAAACTTCGTGCGACATCACTTGACGGCCTTCGCATTACACCCGAAATGATTCTCAATGCCCTGCGCCAGGAAAACGGCAATATACCTGCAGGATCAATAAAACAGGGCTCAAAAGAGATTATTGTGCGCACTTTTGCCGAATTTCAGGGAGTTGAGGATGTAAGGTCGACTATTGTGACCGTTCGTGACGGAGTTTCACTTACAGTTGGAGATGTCGCAGAAGTGACAGAAGGCCTTGAGGAACGGACAAATTTCGTGCGTATTAACCGCAAACCCGGCATTCAATTATCGATAAGCAAGCAATCGGGAGTTAATACGGTTTCTGTGGCCAAGGAGGTGCACCACGAGATCGAGCGCATTAACCAGGACTTTCCACAGATCCGCATCCTTCCTTTGATGGATACTTCAAAGTTTATCCAAAGCTCTATCGGCGCTGTTGGAAGCTCACTGATTCTGGGAGGCGCAATCGCAATCTTTATTCTGCTGCTTTTCCTGCGGAACGTCTCCAGCACTATAATAATCGGGGTAGTTATTCCGGTCTCCATTATTGCGACATTTGCGTTGGTATATTTCGGCGGGCTTACTCTCAACATGATGACCTTCGGGGGGCTTGCCCTTGGTATAGGCATGCTTGTGGATAATGCCATTGTGGTGCTTGATAACATCTACCACCACCGGGAAAAAGGAACCAGGAAAGCCGAAAGTGCCATTAAAGGCACTTCGGAGGTTGCTTCGGCTGTAACAGCCAGCACACTGACCACACTGGTCGTGTTTTTCCCTGTAGTTTTTATCAAGGGAATGTCAGGCATAATGTTCCGCCAGCTTGCCTATGTGGTCTCATTTGCACTGGCCTGTTCCCTTATAGCGGCATTGACACTTCTACCCATGCTTTCTTCTAAATTTCTCCACCTTCCCGATACTAACCATAAAAAAAATGGCAAACGGAAATGGTTTTCCGACTTTTTTGAGAAATCAGAAAAAGTATACCTGAAAATAGAGAACAAATACGGACAGGTAATTCGCTGGGCTCTGCATAACAGAAAAAAAGTGCTTCTGGGAACCCTGGCAGCATTTGTTATTTCTATTCTTATGCTGCCTCTGGTCGGAATGGAACTGATGCCCACCGCTGATGAGGGTGAGGTAAGGGTTGATCTTGAGATGGATGTGGGGACAAGGCTTGAGTTAATGGACAGTGTTACAACTATCGCTGAAAAAATACTCCAGGAATCGATACCAGAAGCAGAGTATATCGTTTCCAATGTAGGCGGTGGCGGCTGGGGTTCATCGTCCAGTCATACATCAAGTATCCGGGTTTCTCTGGTGGAAAAAAAGAAACGCTCCCGGTCATCTGCACAGATCGCAAACAGCTTGAGAGGCAAACTGAGCGGACTTACCGGTGTCTCTGTGAGGGTACGTGAAGGGCAGGGCTTGTTTATGCTTAGAGTAGGACAGCAGGGCTCTGCGCAAGAGGTTGAAATAGAGGTACGGGGCCGCGATCTTGAAACCGGGCAGAAGCTTGCCGGACAGATTGTTTCTGAAATAAGCGATATAAAAGGGATAAACGATACAAGGATCAGCCGACAGGCTGGAATGCCTGAATATGTTCTACATATCGATCGAAAAAGAGCAGCTGACCTTGGCTTTACAGCATCACAGATAGGGAATGCTATTCAGACCACTATGGGAGGCACTAACGCCACAACTGTGCGCCAGAACGGTAAAGAATACACAGTACTTGTAAGACTCGCAGAAGAAGACCGGATGCATACAGATCAGCTCCACAATCTTTCTCTGGTGAATAAATCAGGTCAGTCTGTTCCTCTGCAAACCGTTGTTATTTCTGAGCTGAGCTCGGGCCCGGTTCAGATTGAGAGACGTGACAGGGAACGCATCCTGACTGTCACCGCTAATTATTCAGGAAGAGATCTGGGTTCGATAGTGGAGGACGTGCGCACAAAAATCAGAAACATTTCAACCCCGCCTGAGTTCGCAATTTTGATAAGAGGCGATTACGAAGAGCAGCAGAAAGCTTTCCGGGAACTGATGATAGGAATTATCATGGCAATCGGACTGGTGTTTCTCGTGATGGCGGCTCAATTTGAGTCTTTCAAGGACCCTTTTATTGTACTCTTCTCAATACCTGTTGCCCTCATAGGAGTTGTGGCAATCCTGTACCTCTCCGGGACCCCCCTTTCGGTGCAGGCGTTTATCGGGTGTATAATTCTTGCGGGTATAGTTGTTAACAACGCAATAGTACTCATTGACTATATCAACAGGCTGAGGCGTGAAGAGAATGTTGAGTTGCACGAAGCGATTATAAGAGCGGGAATCAGACGCCTCAGGCCGATAATGATGACCGCATCTACAACCACCCTGGGACTGCTTCCTCTCGCCCTTGGCGTCGGTGACGGCGGAGAGGCTCAGGCACCTATGGCAAGAGTTGTTATCGGCGGGCTTATCGCATCAACACTTATTACACTTTTACTGATTCCTGTAATTTATTCGATTGTGGAAGAGCAGATACATCGCAGGAGACAAAAAAGGGAAAAGCATGATCCTGCAAGTTCAAAAGTTCCTCTTGCCGGTGCAGTTTCCGCACTCATATTTTTTTCTGTCTTCTCCGGATCCGGCACTGAAAATTCCAACGCCGGCTCACTCTCCCTGCAACAGGCGTTGAGCCTTGCCATGAAAAGCAATCCCCTGGTGCAGATAGATAGAATCGATGTCGATATAGCCAAAACCTATGTAAAGGAGAATGCATACCGGTTCGAGCCGGTTATAAACGCATCATTAGGCAGGCACTTTGATTCTTCAGATGGATCTTTCAAGGGAACTCTGGGGGTTTCAGAATACTTTCCCACAGGCACGACCCTCTCCGCAAGCACCGAAACCGGACCATCAAGGAACCAGCGCACGGTTCAACTCTCCTTCACTCAGGCCCTGCTTCAGAATGGAGGTTTGAAGACTAACCTGGCCCCTGTACGCAAGGCTGCAGTGGATCTGGAGATCTCACAGGAAGAACTGGCAGGATACGCTCAGCAGCTCATGGCCAATGTGGAAAAAGCCTACTGGGATCTGTACCTCTCGGAAAAAGAGGTCCGGATTCATCAGCGGTCGCTCGAACTTGTTGAACGCCTGCTCTATGAAACAGAGGAAAAGCTCAAAGCTGGAAAAGTGGCTCAGCTTGATCTCGCAATCGTTAAAGCTGAGGCTGCATCAAGGAAGAAAAACCTTATCGACGCCAGGACTGCGCATATTAAGAAAAAACTTCAGCTATCTTATCTAATTTCAGACAGTTCAGTGGGTTGGGAAGATCAAGTGTCATTATCAGACACTCCCCCGCCTCCAGATTCAACCGGTAATCTGGAGGAGATTTTAAAAGCTGCCCGCAATTTCCGTCCGGACCTCCGCCAGGCAAATTTGCTGGCCCGTAAGGGAGAGTTAGAAATAGCTCAAACCCGCAACGGACTGCTTCCAAAGCTCGACTTCTTCATCTCGCTTTCCGGAACCGCTTATGCCGGCTCCTTTAGAGAGGCAATGGGCTCTAAAAGCGATTACGGCATTGATGCCGGATTGAATCTCTCCCTCCCCATTACCAATGGTGCCCAACGCCAGAAGTACCGCAGAGCGACTCTTTCAAGTCAAAGAATTGATATGTCGATAGCCAACCTGAACAAACTGATTGAGCTTGATATCAGGTCTGCCTGGGAGGAATCCAGACGGGCGCTTCAGCAGATTGAAGCCGCGAAAGTCGCCAGGGAGCTTCAGGACCAGAGGGTAAGTGCAGAGCAGGAGAAACTGGCTGTAGGCAGATCAACCGAGTATATGGTGCTTCAGGCGCAGAGAGATCAGATTGAGGCACAGCTTGACGAGGCGCGCTCGGAGGTTGTGTACGCCAACGCCATAACCGATTTGTACCTTAAAGGCGGGACGCTGCTTGAGAGAAGAGGAGTGAGCAGCAGGTAAGTCACAAGTCACAAGTTAAGAGTAAGAGTTTGAGAAAGAGTGTCAAAGGGGTACATCCCTGCCGTTAAAATTTAATAGAAACGGGCCAAATTCCTCTCCAGCCTGAAAGGCTGATTTAATCCAGCGAAGGGCAACGCCCTGGTAAAACAAAAAAGTCGCAAGTTAAGAGTAAGAGTTTAAATTATTCCAGCGAAGGGCAGCGCCCTGGTCGCCCTGGTCAAATCAAATGCCGGTAGAGATGTCCGGCGGACGTCTCTCTGCCAACCCTGAACGCAAATCAGCTCATATATGCCTGTTTCAGTTTTTCAATTTCGATTTTTTTCATCTTCAGAAATACTTCCATCGTCCTCTCCCCTTTTTCCGATTTATCGCTGAGCATCTCATCGAGAATTGTGGGGACCACCTGCCAGGAGAGGCCATATTTATCTTTAAGCCAACCGCAAACCTGCGCATTTTCATCCCCGCCTTCAGTTAACCTGTTCCAGTAATAATCAATTTCATCCTGAGTATTGCAATTAATAATAAATGAGACCGCCTCGCTGAATTTGAACTGCGGTCCGCCGTTCAGGGCTAAGAATTTTTGCCCTTCAATTACAAATTCCACGGTTAACACAGATCCTTCAGGCATACCGGATACCTCAGCACTGGCTTTGGTATAGTGAGAAATATTCAGGATTTCCGAATTTTTAAATACAGACACATAAAAGTTCACAGCTTCTTCTGCCTTATTATTGAACCATAGATTAGGGGTAATTTTCTGCATGATATCTCCTTTCACGAGTCACACTACCAATAGAATCATTACAAAAACCAAACCAGATAAAGCAGAGTTCAGTTCAGCGAACTTTCAGAAAATCGGTTTCCGAGGGCGAAAGATCGGTTTCTTACCATGCCGAAACCAAAGCGGGGACGTCACTTTCTGGCTGTTCAGCACCTGTTCCCATCTCCATCCACATTTCAAAGTTCCCCAAAAGTGACTATCGACTATCGACTTTCCACACACCTTTTAAATTAGCATATTATATTACAGAGGTCTGGTAAACAAATTGAGATGCCTGAAAATTATCTGTAAAACAAATATCACTTTCCCAAACAATTATAGGAGCATTTGCCATGCTTTCAAAAAAAATGGAAAAAGCACTGAACACACAGGTCAATAATGAGTTCTACTCTGCTTACCTCTACATGTCCATGTCTGCTTATTGCCAATCAATGGGACTGAAAGGCATAGCGAACTGGTTCATGGTGCAGTTTCATGAAGAAATGTTCCATGCGATGAAATTTTACGAGTACATCTTGCGTAAAGGCGGGAAAGTAAGCCTCCAAACTATAAAACAGCCTCCGGTTGAGTTTGGTACACCCCTGAGCATGTTTGAGCAGACCTATGAACACGAGCAGTTCATCACTAAGTGTATCAACGATCTGGTTGAGACCGCCAGGCAGGAAAAAGATAATGCCACCGAAATTTTCCTCCATTGGTACGTTACAGAGCAGATTGAGGAAGAAGAAAATGACACCGACATGATTGCCCAACTGAAATTCATTGGCAAGGACACAAGCGCCCTGCTGATGTTTGATAAGGAACTTGCAGCCCGCATGACCACCATTCCCACTGAGTTTTCAAAAGGTGTTGAAGCTGCTCTTAAGGGAGCTTGAGGGGCTGCATAATAAATGAAAAAAACCTCTCTGCTCAAGATTGTAAATCCCATAACAGCGCTGACGTTTCTCATACAGGCCCTTAGTGGCCTGTTTATGTGGTTTGGCCTGGGTGATTACGAACTTTTCAATTTGATGCACAAATGGTCGGGTCTGGGCTTTTTATCAGCGGTCATTGTGCATGTTTACCTTAACTTCAGCTGGATTAAAGCCAACTTTTTCCCTAAACAAAAAAAGCCTGACAGGCGGTAACATGAAAAAACTGTTTATCATAGGTTTAATGTTCTTGTTCACAAATATATCTGCCCAGGAGGAAATACCCGAAAGTACCCAAACAGAAGTAAAGACCATCACCGCAGACGGATTTACATTTGTTTACGGAATCGATGGAGAGAACCTCAAAGGCTCTCTTTCTTTCAAAACCAGTGGATGGGTATCTGTGGGGTTTAACCCATCAAAGGCGATGAAAGATGCCAATATTATCATCGGGTATGCTCATCCGGAAAATCCGGTGATCAGCGACCACTTCGGAAGCGGAACATACAAGCACGAGGCAGACACTCTTATCGGCGGCAAAGATAACATCATCTCCGGAAGCTGTTCCGAGAAAGACGGTATAACAACTCTTTCCTTCACTATTCCACTTGATAGCGGTGACAGCAGGGACACTGTCCTGAAAAAAGACAGTACCGTCAAAGTGATTTTTGCAGCAGGGAAAGACAAAAATCTGAAAAAGAAACACTCTAAAAGAACCAAGGCAGAAATTGTTCTTTAACATTGACAGAGACCGGATAACAGTGCTTCAGGAACCCTTTTTTGATTTTTAACCTTGTTAGAGACATCTCTAACAAGGGATTTATCTTCCTCCCTGCCTAAAACCCAGTTTTTTTCTCCGATTTCTGTAACCTGTAACATGCAACTTGTGACTTGTAATTCCGTTATGGAAAAGAGACGTCCGCCGGACGTCTCTACCGGAATGTGACTTGCCAAGGGCGTTGCCCTTCACCAGGGCGTTGCCCTTCGCTGGTTTAATTCAGTCCTTCAGGCTGGTCAGAAATTTGACCCTCTTCTATCAGGTATGGCAGCCCAGGGAACTCTTACTATTACTCTTGTGACTTGCAACTTGCAACTTGTGACCTATGCCATGACTACAACCCCATCCTGGCCCGTAATTTTAATGCGGACACATAGTAATAGTCGGCAAAGGAGTGCACTATGTTAAAAAAGAATGAATTCTTCAATAAGTATCCAAATCTTCATGAGGGTACGACAGCCTACGATATCGAAGGCGATAAGCTGGGAAAAGTTGTAGATATGGCAGATGATTATCTCACGATAGAAAAAGGGTTCTTTTTTCCTAAAGACTTCACAATCCGGTACGATGATATTCTGGAAACCAGACCCGACAGCATAACCGTTAAACAGCACCGGGAAGATCTGGAGGGCTGGAAAGATGAGAAGTACAAAGGATGGAACGAATATGATCGTGTAACTTTGGGAGAAGAGGCCACGATTCCTGTTCGGGAGGAAGAGCTTGAAGCAAAGAAAGTAGTACGGCCCAAAGGTGAAGTCCATATAAGAAAAGTTGTTCATACCGAAATGAAGCAGTTTTCTGTTCCTGTCACTAAAGAAGAAGTGATTATCGAACGCAGACCGGTTTCTGAGGCAACAGGAAAAGCAGAACCTATAGGAGAAAAAGAGGTTACAATTCCTATTTCTGAAGAACACGTAGAGGTAACAAAACGGCCGGTCACCAAAGAAGAGGTCAACATCAGGAAAGAGGCAAGAATAGAAGAGGAAAAGGTGAAAGGAGAAGTCCGTAAAGAAGAGATAAAAATCGACAGAGATGAAGAGGAACGGCGCAGAAAAGCAGCATAATTTCTCGAAACAGGGCACCGGGGTAACCCGGCGCCCCTGTATCGTTCAACGTTCAGCGTTCATCGTTCAGTTTCCTTCCGCTCACCCAGAGCTCCTTGTCGAAGGGTGAACCTCTTAACCTCAATTCCACTTGTACTTCTATCTGCTAAACAGCTATTTTCGTTTTTAAGGAAAGAAGAATACCGGGGACCCAGCCGGCAGATCATTTGAACTTTTAGATCTCCACGATAAATATTTACTATACGGACTATTGTTACACGTTTAAAGGAGCCACTATGTCAACTCCACGCTCTCTCAAGACCACTATTCCATACCTTGGGGCAGTACTCCTGCTCACAGCTTCGTTCTCCTTTTCAAGGGAGATCGACGCAACTCAGATACCACTCACAATGACTTTCAGCGGACTTAGAGGGCTGACCCAGACTCTGTCGGGAGAATCACAGGGAACAGGCCGTCTGACTGTAAATGTTTCCGGAAGCTGGTATCAGCAGGACAGGATAATTATAAAAGCACCTAATGCAGGTACAAATGTCGGCACCGGTACATTTGCCTTTTCTTTTGCACCCAGCAACCATATTGAACTCTTTGCAAATCTCTCCCTGTTTGGTTTAAACGGTTATGACTACTCTCATGGATCAGGAATCGGCTCAATCTCCGGTGGTATTCAGGGAATGCTGCCGCTTCCTGCCGAAGCACCTTTCAGGCTTGGAGCGCAGTTTGTATTGATCGGCGGGACATCTGCAAACCAGATCAACAATAACTTTGCTGACGGGTACAACTATTTTGAAACCAGAACCGGTTATGACATGATGGGCAGATTGATTGAAAGCCTTATTCTGGGCAATGAGAAAAACAACTTCAAGTTTATGCTCAACCAGGCTTTTGTCACATCTGTTGAAGAGGGGCAGGATCTTATGCTTCTCTCGGCCGGTATTCAGGGCATATTTGCACGATACTTCAGCCTTGGCGTAGAGCTGAACTCCCGTACATATCTCAGCGATGTGCAGATATTGCAGGACCCGTTATGGATCACTCCATCCTTTACAATCAGAACTCCCTATTTTGTTTCATTTGGCTTCGGATCAGACATTGCACTTTCAGAAAAGCGAACAATTGATCCCGCCATATACGCACTTGAGAAGTACAGACTTTTCGGTTCGATGACATTCTCAGTTGATGTGCTGGCAAGAAAACGCAGAGATGCCTCAGAGAAGGCACAGTCTGAGGCTTATGAAAAAGCAGAACTGCAAAAGAAAGCCAAAGATCTTGAAGAACGCTCAAGCGCTCTGGCAAAGAAAGCCTATGAAGACTCCCTTGCCCAGCAGCATCGTGCCGATTCTCTGACCCTTGTCGCCCAGAAGCTCGCAGAGAAGACCAGAAGAGATTCTATTGCCCTGGCCGACTCTCTTATTGAGGTGAAAAAGAAACTTGAAGAGGAAAAATCAAAGCGTTCAGAGGCAGAACAACAGCTTCTGTCAACAGGTATGCTGATTCTCGATGCGGTCTATTTTGAAAGCGGGAAAACAGAAATATCTATCAACTCCAGACCCTACCTTAAAATAATCGGCAAGATGCTTGAGAAATATCCCAAACTGCTTATTGAGGTTGGTGGGCACACCGATAATATTGGAAGGTATAATCAAAACATCTTGCTCAGCCAGTTAAGAGGTGAGTCGGTTCGTTCTTATCTGGTCAGCGAAGCTCCGTCACTTATCCAGAGGCTTACGGCCAGAGGATACGGCCCGGACCTGCCTAAGGCATCAAACAGCAACGCAGAAGGCCGCAAGGTCAACAGGCGCGTTGAGTTGAAGGTTATTAACACAGATGCGTTGCAGGAGTATAACAGGTAAAAAAGTCACAAGCAACAAGTCGCACACCAAAAAAAAAGGGAGATCTCTCCCTTTTTTTTATATATCACCTTTTACCCCCGACATTACTATTTCTTCCCCAAATCCGTATTCTCTTCCAGTCTTTAGTGACATCAGTTATATTGATACCGTAAAAGAAATAAAGTATCCCTGCCAGGAGGCAGGGGCAAGACCCGCTCTCTGATGAAATCAGCATTTGTTAACCGACCGGACTTTCACGATCTGCTCTTCTGCTTAAAACATCTGTAATGCAGCGTGTCACCCACCTTAATCCAAAGGATTATATGTCTTTTTTATCATTCGGCCTGCACGAATCAATTATGCAGGGCATTTACGATTCAGGTTATGACAATCCCACCGAGATTCAGCAGAAAGCGATCCCCCCTGCTTTACAGGGAAGAGATGTTATCGGATGTGCCCCGACCGGCACCGGCAAAACCGCAGCCTTTGTACTTCCGATCTTGAACAAGCTGACCCAGTGTCCTGACAGTGACAAGTATGTTCATCCTTTTGCACTGATCCTCACCCCTACCCGTGAGCTTGCGCTTCAAATAGAAGATTCAATAAAGACTTACGGCTCCAGCACTCCCGTGCGTACCGTATGTGTTTACGGAGGAGTCAGTCTGGAAAATCAGGTGCGTGCGTTAAGAAAGGGATGCGATATTGTGGTCGCAACCCCCGGACGTCTTCTGGACCATCTCAACCGCAGAAGTGTCAGTCTGGGTGCAGTCGATGTTCTTGTGCTTGATGAGGCGGACAGGATGTTTGACATGGGATTTATCCATGATGTCCGCAAAATCATCAGCTATGTTCCAACAGATCGTCAGACACTGCTTTTTTCAGCCACGATGTCTCCGGATATTAAAAAACTTATTTCCGGTATTCAGAAAAAACCGGTACTGGTTGAGATCGGCTCACCCAACACTCCGGTTTCCACTGTTGACCAGCAGTTTTATGTTGCGGCCAAGAATACAAAGCTTGATTTGCTTGTTCATATCCTTAAGAAAGAACCGATCGAGACGATGCTTGTCTTTTCCCGCACAAAACATGGCGCAGACAAAATTGCCCGCCGTCTTGCACAGAACGGGGTCAGCTCGGCGGCTCTTCATGCAGACAGGTCCCAGTCTCAGCGCAAGAAGGCACTTGATGATTTTAAACAGCGCCGATTCAAGGTTCTTGTCGCAACCGATATCGCCGCCCGTGGTCTTGATATCGACAAAATTTCTCACGTAGTTAATTTTGACACCCCGGCATTTGCCGAAGACTATATCCACCGCATCGGCCGCACCGGACGGGCCGAGGAAACAGGCACAGCGGTTACATTTGTCGATGATGAGGAGAAGAAGTTTCTCAAGAGGATAGAATATCTCACAGGTAAAAAATTCGATGTAAAAAAATATCCCGATTTTGACTATCCGGAACCTGAAAAAGCAGAATCTGTTCCGCGCCCGCGCAACTGGCAGGCTTTTCAGAGGAAAATGAGAGGTTACAGACCGTAGTTATTGCGATCGCACAAAGCCCGGCTCACCGGGCTTTCCCTGCAGCCGTGAAAACAGGCAACAATACGCCAGCCGGCAATCCTGATCTAAAGTTTTGCTATTCAACCAGTACTTACTGCTTAATAAACATCAATGAATTCCGGTACTTATCAGATTTACACTTAATTTTTACGAAATAGCATCCGTTGGCCAGAGTCGCAGTATCCCATTTTAATATGTGTTTACCTTCAGGAAAAGACTTATTTGCGATTGCGGCTATGTGTTTTCCGCTCAGGTTGTAAAGATCCACACGCACTTGCTCCCGAGTATTAACACTGAAGCCCACACTGAGCAACCCATGAGCAGCAGAAAGCGCCCATACCGGATCATGTTCTGAAAAGGCCGGTTTCTTTTTAACATCTAAAGCTGAAAGTTCCTGAATCGGAATGCGGTAAACTCCAGCCCCTTCCGTTCCGGCAAAAATATAGGTTTCATTGGCATTCAGTGAACGGATTCTGCTGTTTTTCAGCCCTTCTTTTACCTCGATCCACGTCTTTCCCCTATCCCCTGTTATGTAAGCTCCATCATCGGTACCTGCCATAACAATGCCTCTGGTGGAAACAAGATCTGAAATGCGGGCGTCAAAGCCTTTGTTTGTTCTTTTCCAATTATTTCCATTGTCAGTAGAGATAAAAACGCCTGAATCCTGAGTTCCGGCGTAAAACACGCCATTGCTTTCAGCAAATGAATTAACTGCTGGAGACAATCCCTGATCTGACTGTGTCCAGTATTCACCATCAGAGGAACTATACACATGATTCACCCAGCCGGCATCATCTTCACGCCTTTGGAAAGAGATGAACAGTGTGTTATTTAGAACGTCGATGTCTTTTGACTGAATATTTGCGGATGAATTTTCAGGCAGCCGTAAAGCATCACGCATAGCCTCCCATGAATTGTACCCGAATTGGTGGACACACCTATTACCAAAATATTTTTATTCATGGAGGGTGTGTTCATGTCCAAGAAAACAAGAAAGAAATATGATGCTTCCTTTAAACGGGAGGCGGTCCG
>Ga0123335_1002957_pt1 | contig 24440 bp, 15 predicted proteins | sample BiotimSIPDNA_2_FD_89707 | JGI IMG/M metagenome (GOLD analysis project Ga0123335, IMG submission 89707) | Anaerobic biogas reactor microbial communites from Washington, USA - Biogas_R2 time_0 SIP DNA | ecosystem: Engineered > Bioreactor > Anaerobic > Unclassified | place: Washington, USA...
AAAAGGAACTCATCGCCATAAAGGATCTCGAAAGGGAATTGGGTAAGACACTTCTGGCATTCACCTGCCACAAGGTGGATCCCGCTGAAATCAACGACGAACAGCTGGCGAAACTCCAGAAAGTTGAGAACGAGCTCGGGATTTCTCTTGTCGCTGTGCAAAGGTGATCCCAGCACGAATTCCGTCGGCACCCCCCTGTCGCGGAGGTGGGAAATGACGACGGCTATCGCTTTGTTAATCGTCCTTCTCGCTTCACCGTCGCCTGCTGAAGACCTCCGGCTGGGGGATCGGACGCGGGATGGACGCATGTCCCCGCTTCTGGACAACCTGGGTGATTACCAGAGGCTGATAACGACCGATTCACCGGATGCCCAGAGGTTCTTTAACCAGGGGCTCACACTCATCTACGCTTTCAATCATGCGGAGGCCCTCCGATCATTCAAGGAGGTTGTCCGCAATGATCCCGAATGTGCCATGGGCTACTGGGGGCAGGCACTCGCCCTTGCTCCGAATATCAACGATTCGGCCATCGGCCCGGACCGGGAACAGCAGGGATACGAAGCAATCCGACAGGCGCTACGATTCAGAGAAGGTACTAAAGACGTCGAGAAAGGTCTCATCGAAGCGCTTGCCGTTCGATTCTCAGGCTCACCCGAACCCGACCGCGATAAATTGAATCTGGCCTACGCGCAGGCGATGAAGGAACTCCACTCGCGCTTCCCATCCGATCCCGATGTTGCGACCCTGTACGCGGATGCCGTCTTGAACACACGACCATGGAACTACTGGTCCAGAGACGGCAAACCGTACCCGGAGATCCCTGAAGCTGTCGAAGCCCTAGAAAAAGCGATACGGGATCACCCCGACCATCCGGGCGCTCACCACATTTACATCCATGCGGTCGAGGCGTCGGATAATCCCGACCGCGCCGAGCCGAGCGCCGACAAGCTCGGCAGCCTTGTCCCCGGCGCGGGACACCTCGTCCACATGCCCTCTCATATCTACATCCGAGTCGGCCGCTATGCGGAAGCTTCAGAAGCAAACGTCAAAGCGATCACCGCTGACGAGGATTACATCACGCAGTGCCGTGCGCAGGGCATCTATCCGGCCGGGTACTATCCTCACAATATTCACTTTCTGTTCGCCACCCTCTCGATGGAAGGGCGCAGCAGTGAGGCGTTGGCGGCCGCCTCGAAGGTTTCGGAAATCCACGGACATGAGCATCTGCAGGAACCGGGATTCGGTTTTCCTCACCTGCTCCGGACGATGCCTCTTTTCGGAATGGTTCGCTTCGGTAAATGGGAGGAAATCCTTCGGCAGCCTGCACCAGGTAAAGAAGCGCCGTTCGGCAAGGTTGTATTCCATTTTGCCCGTGGGCTCGCTCTCATCTTTGCTAAGAACGACGTCAATTCTGCAAGCAACGAACTCACGCAGCTACGCGCGGCTGCAAAGAATCCGGAACTCGAGAAGCTCAAGATTTTCGATCTGAACAACCTCGCAACCCTGAGTCTGATCGCCGAGCATGTCCTGGCGGCGGAACTGGCGGCGGCGGAGAAGAAGACTGCTGAAGCATTGAGGCTTGCCCGTCAAGCCGTCGCGATTGAAGACGGCATGCGCTACAGCGAGCCTCCCGACTGGCCGCTCCCTGCACGTCATTTCCTGGGCGCAATACTGATGGAAGCGGGAATGGCGAAAGAGGCGGAGGAAGTGTACCGCGAGGATCTGAAGTGGCACAGGCAGAACGGCTGGGGGTTGCGCGGTCTGGTCAACAGCCTCAATGCACGGGGCAAACAAAAGGAGGCCGCCGATGCGGAACAGCAGTTCCGCAAGGCCTGGGCAAGGGCGGATATTGAAATCACATCGTCACGTATGGGTGCGAGCCCGAAAACTCAAGGGAGGACGCAATGAAACAGAAAGATGCTGAGACATCAAAGCCCGTAAACGGGGTACAGGTGCAGCAGCTGTTTGAAACCATCGAATCAATCAAAGCCACCCCCGGTATCGCCAGGTTCAAGTTCAGAATCAGAAATGAATGGGTGGATGCCGGACACAACCGCTCGACAGTCAACGAATACTCAGGCGCCCAGCAGGAGCTGAACCGCCAGACCCCATTTGTTCTGGACGCCGATGAACCGCCGATTCTTCTTGGTAAAGACGCAGGTGCGAATCCGGTGGAATACCTGCTTCATGCACTTGCCGCCTGTGTCACGACATCAATGGTCTATCATGCGGCCGCCAGGGGGATCCGGATCGAGGAAGTGGAATCGAGAGTGGAAGGCGATATCGACCTGAGAGGATTTCTCGGTCTGGACAAGAGCATTCGAAACGGATTCCAGCAAATCAGGATGCACTTCAAAATAAAGACCGATGCTCCCGATGATCAGTTCAAGGTGCTTGACCAGCTCGGTCCGACCTTCTCTCCGGTCTTCGATTCCGTGACAAAGGGCGTTCCTGTGATCGTCAAGGCAGAGCGCGTGTAATCCTGATTTCTGTTCAAGGGAGGTGGAATGTCAATTTTCGAAGAAACGCCCTGGGCACCGCACATGCTCGGCATTCTCCGCATTGTCGCCGGATTGATGTTCTTTACCTTTGGCACAGGCAAGTTGTTCGGCTTCCCGTCCAGCGGAACAGAGGAGCCGATTGAACTGATGTCTCTGGTTGGTATTGCCGGGCTTCTGGAAGTGTTTGGCGGCCTGGCGATAGTACTGGGTGTCTTCACAAGACCGGTGGCTTTCATTCTTGCGGGTGAGATGGCGGTGGCTTATTTTTACGCCCATGCACCGCAATCGCTCTTTCCGTCGGTAAACGGCGGCACGCCGGCAGTGCTGTACTGCTTCCTGTTCCTTTACCTGATGGTTGCGGGCGCCGGAGAATGGAGCATCGACTCAATGCTCGCACGCAGGAAGCGCAGCTCCGTCTGATCAACCCCGGCCGCGCAGTTGCGTCCGGTAGAGTTTCCGGATTGCTGAGAAGAACTCCTGATAGGCAGTGCTTTTGTAGTCGGGGAAGGACCATGGGAATGCACGCCATTCTCCTTCCTGGAAATGCAGCGTGACCTCCGCGTAGATTCCACCCGAAACCAGGATTCTGTGGAAGAAGTTTTTTGTCGAGGCCAGCACTATCTTTGACTGCTCGAGGTAGCCCGGATCCAGGTTGACCGGACGAGGCACCTCAACATGTTTCTCCGCAAACGCCCCCTCGATTCCGTTGGTCGCGACCTTGATGCCGGCTATTTCGGAAGGTTCGATCAGGCGCGCGAAGCTCAGAAAGAAGCGGTAAATCGGGGTGCCCATCTCACTGTCGTAGTAGTCCGTAAAATCAAAGAGAAGCTGGCCGCTGCGGAAATCAACCGCTCCGAAGCGGCTCACGAGTTCCTCTTCAATCTCAGGAAGAAGCGAGGGAAGGGAAGTGAGTACTCCCACAAAAAGCTTGACCGGATCGGGAACGCGGATCTGCGCCATCGGCTCTCTCCGAAAGGATTCATTGGTAACGCGTCGGATCTGGAATCCCGGCTTCCTCGAACCCGCGCCGACGGAGAACGCATGAGTCGCAGGCGCCGCAGGCCAGTCCGGCAGGAGAAGGATCATAGCAGCTGTGCGTCAGCGAGAAATCGACTCCGGCCTCGCTCCCGGCTTTGATGATCGCGGCCTTACTCATGTGAAGAAGCGGCGCGTGAATCCTGTAACGAGACTTTCCCTCGACGCCTGCCCTTGTGGCAACGTTCGCCAGCCGCTCGAAGGCCTGCAGAAACTCAGGTCGGCAGTCAGGATACCCCGAATAATCGATGGCGTTCACTCCTATGACGATGTCTGCGGCGCCGAGTGTTTCACACCAGCCGAGAGCGAGACTGAGGAATATCGTGTTTCGTGCCGGGACGTACGTGACCGGGATTTCCGACGCGATACTCCCGGCGGGTCTCCCCTTCGGAACCTCAATATCTGCCGTAAGGGCGGAGCCGCCGAAGGCTCTCATGTCTATCCGGATCACGATATGGTTGCTGATCCCGAGAGCTGCCACTACCCGTCTGGCGGCGTCCAGCTCACATCGATGCCGCTGCCCGTAATCAAAGGTCAATGCATGGATCTCGAACCCCTGGTTCCGGGCGAGTGCGATTGCGGTACTCGAATCCAACCCGCCGCTGGCAAGTGCTACTGCCGGTTTCATATATCTCCTCATCCTCACTGCTTCGAGGGATGTTAGAATAGTTCATTTTGGGAGTAAAGATGCTTCAGATCAAGGGGCTCGGGATAGCGTTCCGCGGAGAGTGGCTGTTCCGTTCGCTCGATTTCCAGATAAACGACAGTGACCGTATCGGCCTCGTGGGCGACAACGGAACCGGCAAATCCACGCTCATGAAAATTCTTGCCGGTCTGTGCCAGGCAGACGAAGGTGAAGTGATAGGGGCCCGCGATCTGACTTTCGGATATCTGCCGCAGGACGGGCTGTTTGCACGGGGACGATCGCTTCTCGAAGAAGTTCTTTCCGTATTTGGAACTCTGAGGCAGATGGAACAGGAGATCAGGCAACTGGAGCATGATCTCGCGGACATGAAGCATGAAGGGGCCGAATACGAGAGGAAGATGGATCGCTACTCGACCCTCTCTCAGGAATTCCGCCTCAGAGACGGCTACAGCATAGAGGCACGAGCCGGATCAGTCCTGCTCGGCCTTGGATTTCAGACGTCGGATTTCGACCGGCCATGCCAGGATTTCAGCGGAGGATGGCAGATGCGGATCGCGCTCGCCCGGCTGCTGTTGCAGCAGCCCAGCCTGCTCCTTCTCGATGAGCCTACCAACCATCTCGACCTGGAAGCCCGCAACTGGCTGGAGAGCTATCTTCAGGCCTATCCCCACGCGCTTGTTCTGGTTTCTCATGACCGGTTCTTTCTCGACTCCACAGTCCGCCGCATAATCGAGATCCGGAACCGGTCCGTGCACTTCTACAAATCGGATTATTCCGGGTTTCTGCGCCAGCGCGAGGAGAGGCTGGCGCAGCTCAGGGCCGAGTATGAAGCGCAGCAGCGTGAGATCGCTCGCATCAAAACCTTCGCCGACCGGTTCAGATACAAGGCGACTAAAGCGGCCCAAGTCCAGAGTCGCCTGAAGGACCTGGAGCGGATGGAGAAGATCGAACTCCCGCCTGAAGAAAAACCGATACGCCTCCGTTTCCCGGAAGGGCCGCGTACCGGCAGGATCGTCCTTGAACTTGAGGATGTAAGCGCGGGCTACGGATCCACCCCGGTGTTTGAGCACGTCAATTACATACTGGAAAAAGGGGAACGGGTCGCGCTTGTCGGACCGAACGGAGCCGGCAAATCTACCCTGATGAAGATTCTTGCGGGCCGACTTCCGCTGTTTGAAGGGACAAGAAAAGAGGGCCACAACGTGATCGTCTCCTATTTCTCGCAGGACCAGGATGACCTTCTAGCGTCGAATAGCACTGTCTGGGACGAAGTCTACTCCGTTGCGCCAAGTCATATCGTGCCGCAGCTGCGCACGCTGCTGGGATGCTTTCTCTTTTCCGGGGACGCCGTCGAAAAACCTGTCTCGGTCCTCAGCGGCGGCGAAAGGAGCAGGCTCGTGCTGTGCAAGCTCCTGCTTTCTCCCGCCAACTGCCTCCTGCTCGACGAACCGACGAACCATCTGGATATCCGCTCGAAGGATATCCTGATGGATTCGCTCAGGGAGTACGAAGGTACACTCGTATTCGTAAGCCACGACCGCTACTTTCTTGACGGCCTTGCTACGAAAGTGCTCGAAGTAGGCAACAGGACCGCAGTCGCATACCTGGGCAACTACGAGGATTATCTACTGAAGAAAGCGGAGCTCGAGCGTGCGCAGCCGCCCGGCATTACGGATGCGGTTTCTTCCCACGACTCGCCTCAGCAACAACAGCCGACAGGCAGAAAAAAGAAGGTGAATCCCTACAGAATCCAGCAGCTGGAATCACAGATCGAGCAGCTCGAAGGGCAGATCGACCTGCATGAAACCAGGATCGCCGTTCTGAACAGGATGCTCGCGTCAGAAGAGCTCTACCGCGACCATCAGCTGTTCCGTTCCACCATGGAAGAACACGAAAAGCTTCAGGGTGAACTGTCCGGATTCATGGAGCAGTGGGAGAATCTGCACGGCAGCCTCGAGGCGCTCAAGGATTGATTTTTCCTGTTCGTCCCTCAGGGTGAGATATGGTATCCTTCTAATTCACCGCTTTGGGATCCACAGTTATCGTAATAGAAATGCGTTGAAGCGGGACTTTAGATATAGGACCGCCTTTCTGATCCAACCCCCCAGGATGGATCAAGATAGAACTCGGAGAACCTGAAGGGACCACAAGCCTTCGGGGAGGAATCGACAGAGACTTCAGTTTCCGCAATGGAGAGCTGAATCCTGCTGTTGTTTTATTCAGGAAATAAGGAACTAGCCACTACCCTTAGGAGGGAAATGTCCAGGAAATACCGTCAACCCGGCTATCAGGACTCTGACCGGGAAAGAAGACCAAAACCACCTCCTCGACCGAAAGGTCCTGCGGGCAGAGTCGAGACTAAATTTCACCTGGTGACACGCTGCAACAATTGCGCCGCGGAGATCCAGGTGATGGAATCCGTCCGGCCTACGGACACGTGCAGGAACTGCGGCACCGATCTGCATACCTGCCGCAACTGTCTCAACTTCGATCCTTCTGCAAGAAACGAATGCACCAAAGCTGTAGATGTGCGCGTGTCGAACAAGAGTGCCAATAACCTCTGTCCTCTATTTGCGCCCAAGATTCTGATTGAGAAGCAGGGGAGCGGAGCGCCGCCTCCGAAAGTGAACAGTCACCGTCAGGCCTTCCTCGATCTTTTCAAGAAATAGTCGACGCGCGGGATCTCCGTTCCTGGTCGCCGAAACTACCGCGCCTGCTGTACAGGACGCAGTTCTGCGGATTTTTGCGCCTGCAATTCCTTGCGGTACAGCTTCAGGAAGTAATCGATAGTCTCGACACGGAGCCTGATCGACCCGGTCGGCCTGTTCTCATCGATATCCTTGAAAGCGAAGTAGGGAGTCCCGGACGTTTCAATTATCTTTTCGATCGTCGAGTAGATCGGCGCGTCATGGCCGCATTTGAAATTCGACAGTTCGACTGCGGCGAGGTTGGGATGCCTGGCGGTGAATTTGGCCGCCCAGACTTTATACGCGCTGTTGGCGGAGAAAGTGTGTTTCCAGACATCGCTCACATCCAGCGGATGATCGATGATTCCTTCCTTCACTTCATCGCCGAAGAGGCGTTCCAGCAGATCCTGATCCAGCGGGAGGGCTGCCTGTGAGAAAACCGGATAGCCGCGCTTCTGCAGTTCCTCCGGAATTCCCAGGTTGATTCCCGGGTCGTGATGGTAGGGGCGTCCGAGAAGTACAACCCCTACTCCTCCTTCTCGCTCGAGTTCATCGATTGTCTGCCTCGCTTTGCGCCTCAGGTCCGTCTCGTAACGGTCAAGCGCGGCAAGCCCTTCTTCGACGGCTTCCAGGTTTTCTTCTTTAGACAGCCTCAGGACGGGGCCCCAGACCTCGAACATCTGGCGGGCCAGGAGATGCGGCTTGGAGACATCCAGCAGAGGATTCAGATAGGTGATACCGTGCTCGCCGAAAAGATCCTGCTCCTTGGTGAACGCCGCGCGCACCACTTCCGGCGTCAGTGCAGTAGTCGGACAAGCGTTGCTCGCCCTAATGTTCACCAGCGGAGAGCGAAGTACGTCGAACATCGGAAAGAAGATGTAATGGAGCGGCTTCTTTCGGTGTTTTTCGTAGATCAGGTTATGGACGTGCGCCAGTCCGAGTTTGGAGGGATAGCACGGGTCGATGGAACCTCGTTTCGACCCTGCCCTGAACATCTCCTCGTTGGTGAAATCTGAGAAGACGACGTTCCCGCTCAGGAGTCCCAGGTTTTCGAAATAAACCTGAAACAGCGGGGCATATGAGAACATTCCCAGCACGCGCGGGATTCCCACCCGCACCTTCTCCCTCAGTTCCGTGAGCCTGCGCTTCCGCTCAGGCGCCCTCTTCTCGCTGTGGTACTTCCATATCTGGCGGCCGGCATACTCGAGAAAATTCGGATTCGCTTCCCGGGCGGCGTCCAGTTCGGCCTGGATCGCTTTCATGGCGCCCAGATCTTCCACCGCTCCTTTTTCGCAGGTCGCTACAATGAGCCTCCTCGTGCCGTCACCGTTTTCTGTTCCGATGTCGATGAACGTACGCAGGCAGTGGTTCTTGCAGAAGTTGCACCGCGTTTCTTCGCCTACCGTCGTCTGATACTTGATATGCCGTACCGCATCAAGGCCTATGAACGTGGTCTGTCTCCCCTGTTCCCACAGCGACATTGCTTCGAACGCAGCTCCGATCGCTCCCGCTTCGCCTGCATGTTTATGCACCGTGATCTCCGGCGTCAGCCCCGTCCCTTTGAACCGGTCGAGTATGAAATCGACCTGGGCCTTGACGGCGGCAAGATTATTCTGGGTGCCGCCCTGCAGGATGAAACGCGTTCCCAGTTCGGCCAGGTTGGGGATCTTGGCGATGTAGAGCCAGACATTTTTCGGCAGGACCGCCGCGAGGCCGGCCAGGATTTCATTCGGTTTCCAGCCCTGCCCCTGGAAGCTTGCGATGTCGGCCTGGAGGAAAACGGCGCATCCGTAAGGGAAAACCGGCATCTGCCGCGCCGTGAATGCAACTTCAGCGAACTGTTCGACCTTATAGCCGAATCCCTCTGAAATTGCCTGAAGGAAGTAGCCGTTTCCCGCCGAGCACTGGGTGTTGAGTTTGAAGTCCTTTACGCGGCCATCCTTGAGGATCATCAGCTTTATGTCCTGTCCGCCTACGTCGACGATTGCGTCCGGCGTTTCGTAGTAGAACAGGGCCGACTTCGTGTGCGCGACCGTCTCGACAAGCGCGACATCGGCGCAGATGACATCCCGCAGGGTGTCTTTCGCATATCCGGTCGTCGCCACTCCCAGGACTTCGATAGTGGCTCCCTGCTTCTCGACCTGAGCGCGCAGCTTTTCGAGAATCTCTATCGTGTCTTCAATGGGGTTGCCCTTCGAAAGCTGATACGCCCGCGCCATCACTTCTCCCTTTGGAGACAGGAGTACGGCTTTCGTCGACGTCGAACCGCCGTCAATGCCGATGAACCCTCTTGCCACATCCCCTGGATGGAAAACAGGAGGGGTGAAAGGCGGCGGCGCGTACTTCTTGAGGAACTCCTCCACCTCTTTTTCCGATCCGGCGAGCGCCGGCATTCCCTGTCCTCCCCTGTTCCTCCCCTCGAGCCGGCCCGCCTTGAGGTTTTCCAGCCGCGAGAGACCAAGGTAACGCCCGACTTCAACCTCTTCTTCTTTACCGAATTCGGCCGCTCCGAGTGCCCCGAAGTATTCAGCGTCCTGCGGGGCTCTTATCAGCTGCTCCGGTGTCGTTCCCGCGGGAATCCCGATGCCGCGTTCTTCCCACATCTGCGCGATGTTGTGCTCCCAGGCTTCGCGCATTCCGGGTATGAACGCGTTGGGGCCGCCGAGAAGGAGCACGTGCGGGAGGAGCGTGTGGCCGCGCGCCAGTACTTTCAGGTTCTGAAGCACGAAGGCTTCAAACAACGAAGCCATCAGCTCGTCCGGGGGAATGCCCTGTTTCTGCAGGCTGTTGATGTCGGTTTCGGCGAACACTCCGCATTTGCCTGCTACTGCATGAAGCCGGATGCCGGAATACCTCAGCTTTGACATGTCCTGCAAAGGAATTCCGAGCTTCTTGCTGATCTTGTCAATCACGGCGCCGGTTCCGCCGGCGCACTTGTCGTTCATCGACGGTATCTTCTTTACCCGGCCGGTGTCGGGTTCCTTCCTCAGGATCACGATCTTGGCGTCCTGTCCGCCGATCTCGACGAACGCGGATGCTTCCGGACAGCGCCGTTCTATCATGAGCGCCGCTGCAAGCACTTCCTGAACGAATTTCGCCCCGATCATGTCCGCCAGAGTGGTGCCGCCCGAACCTGTCATGAACACACGGCAGTTGTCCTGCGAAATCCCGGCCTCAGACTCCATCCGCTGCAGGAAGTCGAGCAGGGTGTCGAGCTGGCGCGTGTCATGCCTGCGGTAATCCTTCCAGAGGACGGCATCGGTTGCCGCATCGACAACAACCGCCTTGACGGTAGTGGATCCAACATCAATCCCGGTGCGAAACTTTGGTGCAAACACAGCGATCTCCTGTTCAGACAAAATCGTTTGACCTGCAGAACTCCACCGTCAGGCGGCCGAAAGCCCGGGACAGGCGAACCGGCGTTGAAGAGTCATGTAGTGCGGCCTGCCATAAGGTCGTTTACATGCAGTACGAAATTCGCAGCGACTCCCGCCACGCCCGGACGATGCGGAACCCGGTAGAAAGGCCTGCGCAATTCCTCGTGCCTGTCCACAAAGGTCCGTATCTCGGAAAGCTTCCTCCCTGTGCTGGAGAGTGCCGCCTGGAACTCCATTTTCGCTTTGGCTTTTGCTTCGCCCAGAGCCATCTGCACCCGGCTGTGGGCGTTGACCTCGCCTTCGCCCGATGTCTCAACCGGAAGATAAATCATGTCCTTGAACCGGCTGATCACGGCCGACTGAATCCCGTCGGACTGGGAAGAAGGGAGGCAGCCGAAAGGTTTGAGGCTGAGGACCATATGACAGAGCTTGTGCTTGTGGTAGTAAATGTTCTTTCCCACCTCGAGGTAACCTTCTCCTCCGCGGGCGAGCGGCTTGTAGAAGGGGCTGGCCAGATTCGCCAGCTGCATCTGAGGCACAAGCCTGTGGGCTGCGTCGCCCAGCGCCTTGATCACCTGGTGGTACAAGCCCGTATACAGCCGTTCTCCGAGCGTGAGCAGAGCGCGTTTCTTCTGAAAACTCATCTCGTTTCGGAAACGCTGCCCCAGATCCCATCGTGCAGGTTCTCTGCATTCAGAATCGAGTCCGCGCTTGGGATACAACTGCATCTTTGCGTGCGCCAAAAGATATGCGATCCAGGTTCCGATCGCTTCGGGCTGCACCTGCGCGCCTTCCCGCTCCAGGAATTCGAACATCCTGTAATTGCCGCTGCTCTCCGTGGTCTGGGCCCAGAATTCACCTATGATCTTAACGATCGGCCGCAGCCGCGTGCGATCTATCGCAATGCCGTCAATCCGCTTGCGGCAGCGCTCCAGGACCTCCATAAATTCCTTTCCGCGTAAATGGCATCTCATTTTGAAAAGAGCGCTGGCAATGTGCCGCGGAATAGCTCTCTTCTCCAGATGCGCGGAAAGGCGTGGCGCGACATCCTTCAGATCGGGGGCCTTGTACGTGCGCAGATGCTCGCAAAGATCCTGTACGCACTGCTCCATCACCCGATCGGTTTCGCCTGGATTGATTTCGTAGGGGCGGATATTGTGCGTAAGGTCATTCAGAACGTCGCCCAGAAACAGAACCTTCAGCATCCCGAGCCCGAAGTCGATCGTGTACTTCAGACCGGGAACCGACTTCTGCCTGATCCCATCATCCTGCTGGAAACGCACCACCCGGAACCCGTCGAATCCGGCATTCTGCAACGCAAGCCGGTATTCCGCAGCATAGGTCCCGAAGCGGCAGGGGCCGCAAGATCCTGCCGTGAAGTACAGGTACTTGTCGGCGATTTCTTTCCTCGTCATCCCCTGGGCTTCAAGGCTCCGAAGATACTGGATCAGATTTCCCGAGGTGAAGTATGCAGGACTGCACTGGCCGTTGTTGCCGAATTCCTTTCCCAGCAGAAACGCGTTCTGATCGGGGACCGGAAGCAATTCGCACCGATAGCCGCTCCCCTGGAAGACGGCCCTGATGAATTCCTCGTGCTTTCTTGTCAGTCCTCCAATCAGGATTGTGATGCTGGAGCGTTCTTCCTCTGTAAAAGGTCTTTCGGGGGGGCGCCTGTATTGAGCTCTTTTTGTTGCAATGATTGAAGATTCCATCTGTTCTTCCCAGTCACACTACGAGCAATTCCCAAAAAGCACGCTATTTTATAACATCCTAGCTTTTATTTCTCATCAGCTTTCTACATGAAAAATGAAAAGCGAGTTCAATTAATTGGATGGCGCTGGCGGCGTGTCGCCGGACACGCCCCAGTGCTAGTGGATGGGACGGTGGCCGTTGCCGTCCACGGCATCTTCGACCACGTCTTTGACGATTTCCCGCACCGCTTCTCTTACGGCGTGTTTGACTGCTTCTTCGACTTCATCGGCGTCGAGTTCCACCGCCTGGCCGTTTCCGATCACCTTCCGGAAGGCTTCCTGCAGGACGGGAGTGATGGGGGGGAGTCCTTTCGCGATCACATCCGTCACTTTCTTGACCGTCCTTCTCATCGGCACCGGCTCGTCCTGAGGCGGGATGCGTTCCTGTGCGCCTGCCCAGTCCTCCTCGAAGATTCTTACCAGGCGGCCGACTATCCGGGGATTCCGGACGATTATTCCTGCCTCCCTGCGTGAATCGAGTTCAACCTGGCGCAGGCTCTGGCTTCCTATGAAGGCCTGGCTGCGGTCGCGGATTATCGTGCGGGCATGCAGGCGCAGGTCGTTCAGCTTTCTGGCGGACAGCCCTGTGGCGCGCTGCGTCACGCGCCCGATGATGCCGATGTCGACTCCCGCATGCTTCTTTTCCTGGAGCAGCCGTACCATCGAACGGTCTGTTATGCGCGGATCATAAATGAGGAGTTCTTTTCTTGCTCCCTTGATGAAATTCGACAGCTGCCGGCGGGCATTTACGGGGCTGACCAGGAAAGTCGGGAGCGCAGCTGCGTAGTTCCGGCGTTTCACATCCGCTTCAAAGAGCTTCACCGCTTCCTGGACAATCCGTTGATCTTTCGTGACGATCCCGAAACTGCGGCTCCGCTCGATGTCCACGTAGGTGAAGTTGAATGCCAGCAGATACAGGATGCTGCGGTCGACTATGAGGAGTTTGTCGTGGTACCGGATTAGATCGCCGGCCGTCCTGGCAACCGTGATCCCCGAGTCGAGCAGGCGGAACTCAAGCCGTCGCAGCCCGTCTTCTCCGCCGCGGTTGGTGCGGGCGATCAGGGCGTGAACGAAGACTCCGCGATTAACGGCGTTCTGCAGCGCCAGTTCGATTTCCTGCCGGTCCAGCCTGAAGATAACCAGTTCGACGCTCTTCCTCGCACCGTCGATCGCTTGCACCAACGGCACCACGCTGTCGACCGGTTGCACCAGCAGTCTCAACCCCATACCTCCGGAACCTGCTTCGAACCTCTTAGCAATTATGGTATATGCAACCCGGGTGCCAGAGGATTAGTCGTTGGTAAATCGGCGGTTTGCAGACGTGACAGCCTGACAGTCGGGTAAACTTTTCCGGAATCGCGCTCTATGGTTATCCGTTCTCTCCGGTCAGGCGGGCAATCTGGAGAAGATAAAATCTGAGGAGATCCTGCTGCTCGCCCCTGAGGGCCTGCTCTTCGATCTCCGCGATGCGCTCCACCTCCTGCAGAGCGCGGATGATTGTCACCGGTATCTCGACCAGCCCCTCAGAGGCCGCCGCCAGATATTCGTATGCCGCAGAGAGGAACTGCCGCATTTCATCGTCGGCCCGCGCCATGCGGAAGAAGTTGTGCAGGTGAGACGACAGCCTGAGATTCCTGGGCTGCCGGGGGACCTCGGACGACTTCATTGTCGTCGACAGCGAGTGCAGCGCCACTGCGAGTTCCGTAAAACTCTTGACGCGCTGGAAAACAGGCTTTTCCAGCAGGGTCCATGCCTTCGAGCGCCAGAACCGCACCTCTTCGGGCTGCTTGAGGAGACGCTCCGTTTCTTTCGCCCATTCGGGATCGACGGGGCCGGCGATCCCGTCCATCAGCCGCTGCAGCGAAGTATTGAACAGATCAGGCTGCAGGAGCACGGCAAGATCGGGCCGAAGTGTCGGGAGCAGGTCCGGGTTGAATGTGCCGTTTCTGAAGAAATCAGAAATCTCTATGCCGTGCCTGCGAAGGAGTTCCTGCTGGAAGAGGACCAGGTACTTAGACATCGCATCAACGTCTTCCCTTAATGCCAGGAAAGCCGAATTCCCGGCCGGGAAGGCCTGCTCCATGCGCTTAAGATAGGTCAGTTCCGTATCGTGGAAGAGGCGCAGCGAGTTCAGGATTTCGTAAACCGGAAGGACCGGCAGGATGCGGCCGGCCATCACAGATTCCGCGTCACCTTCGCCATGCTGGTTTCTCGCCAAATGGTCAAGTGCGCGGAACAGGCCCGTCGTCAGCTGGCTGATTCCGAGGACTGCGGTCTGTGCCTGGTTGTGCGCGATCGCCCGGAGCATGCTGCCATACTTCGAGGCCGGCACAGTCTCGGCAATGCGCTCCAGAATCTGTTGTCCTTCAACTCCGCCTCCGTTCTGACGGGGCCTTACCGTGGGACGGTCACGCAATGCAGGCATGGTGCGCGCAATGAAGTACGACACGGCGTAAATGCCGATTACGTCCTCTTCGCGGCCGTAGAGGATCTGCCTGAAGTTCTCGGTGAGCAGCGCGGTGAAGTCCTCGAATGCCTTCTCCCGAGTTCCGATCGTCAGCCTCTCCATCTCCTGTTCGCCGCGTTTCCTGAACTGCAGCCGCGTTTCTACCAGCTCTTCGCTGGCGCGAATGAGATTGTCCTTGTGGATCTTCTGCGACTCTCTGATATGGTGCAGAAGCTGGGAGAGGTCCTCGACCTGCAGATAGCGGAGTCTTTCCGAAACGGCGCTCTGGAAAGTACGGAGCGCTCCGCCCGCGAATACCCCCATCATCGGGGTAGTTGCATACTGGGTGTTCTTCCGCGTTGATGCGCTGAGATGGCGTAAGAAGCGCCGTTCTGAATCGGGCGAGGCCGTGAAGGCGGAAACGCCGGAAACGTCGGCATAGTATCCCCCCTGGCGCTGCATCGGTTCCCCTGACCCGAGCTTGACGCGGATGTTGCCGCCGAGGCCGTGTTCAGCGAACCAGAGCATTGCCTCATACTTCGCTTGCCGGTACACACTCGCTCCTGCGGCCTGTCCAATCTGCTGGCTGAGGTCCGATCCGGCAATGAAAATCTCGGAAACCATTTCGGCGAACCGGTGCTCAGGTTCCTGTCCGCTTCTCCGGCTCTGAAGCGCATACTCCCAGAGTTTGCCAAGGTATCGCGGAATCGCACTTACGGAAGCCACGTCTTCAAAGAGCGGGATGAGCCATACAGGCGGAAGATCGGAGTCGGGGTGCTCTCTCAGCACCTGCTCCCGCCGCGCAATCATCTTTCGCTCCAGGGCAATGAGCGCTTCAGGACGGCTGGACATGCTTACCTGCAGCCCCGCAACCATCACCGGATTTCCGTACCTGCCTGAGATCTCATTTATTTCATGTATGTTGTGAACTGTAGTATCGATTGCAAACTGGTCGTGCACGGTGATCAGCTTCTGGGTGATGCGCGGCGTGATCACCAGCCGCTGCAGCAGGTCCCGGTAAAGGGAAGCTTCCTGCAGGAGCGCCGGATTATGCAGGTTCTCTACGATCGCGGGAATGGACTGATGCAGGAACTTGCGCAGCGTCTTGTTCAGCCCGAAATAGTACTCGAGCATCTCCTTCCGCCGGCGGCGCAGGTCGAGCATGCGACGCTCCGTACGGTCGTTGTGCTTCCACAGGTCGGTCAGCGGATCGTGCGCCAGATGGAGCGTCATGCCTAATTTCCGGAGCCGTCCGGGAGTCGAAGTAAACGGGAGCACGCCGCGGTAGCGTTCTTCCAGCTGCTGCGTCAGCCTCGTGATCTCGTTCAGCAGGTGTGTGAAGCGACGGTTGTTCTGATCGAGACGTTCAAGCTGCGACAGGATCTCGGGTCCGGGATCAACTGACTGACTCGCGAGAAGTCTGGTCAATGCCGCAAGCCGGGTGACATTGCGGATCAGGACGGATGCGATCAGACGGTGCCCCTGTCCTGACGGCCTGTTGCTGCCGTCCCAGTCGCCCCAGAACGAAAGGAATGCGGGCTCTTCGGCGTCCGCGTGCAGAGAAGTGAAAATCTCGGCCGCGATGTGCACGTCGAGATCCAACAGCAGTTCATGCGATTCCTCGCTCGAACTGATCGGGACGCTCATGCCGAAAAACTCCCGGATCAATTCATCGCATGCTTCAGCCACAAGAGTGTCCGGTACTCTGCGCGTCCGGAGAAGCTCTCCCATGATCCGCTCGAACACCGCCTCGGCCCTGATCGAGTACATCTGGGTGGGATGGACTGTTCGGTCAAGCAGCCTGTGGTGGAACGCGTGCCGGCGTCTTTCCAGGCTGTCCTTGAAGAATTCGCGCTCGAGCACCCTGGACAGGCTTCTCCCTCCATCGTCCCGGTTCCTTCTCGCCAACTGATCGGCGATCCCTGAGCGGTCAAGGAACCTGCGCTCAAACAGATCGAGTCTTTCACCCAGATACTCGTCCGTGAACCGGCTGATGTGGGCACTGTCATAGAATTCCGCCCTGAGCGAGGGCGCCGGGCGTCGGACCGCTCTGGAGCACTGATCCGCAATCCGCTCTCTGATCCGTTTCCATTGCTCCCGGCGCAGTTCTTTCAGGTCGCGGTGCTGTTCCGCGATGCCGCGCATCGGCAGGAGCTTGCGGTTGTAATTTGCGTCTTCTTCCGAGATGAGACGGTTCAGATCGATCAGGACTCGACGCGTTTTTTTCTGCAGGGTTTCGGCGCCGTCGGTGCCTCCGAGAGTAAGGCGAAATGCCTTGCGCGCCATTTCGAATCCGAAATCCGAGTGGGCGAACGTAGCAAGCGGCACCATCCCTATTCCCTGCCGCGCCAGTCCGGATGCGAGCCATTCCAACGAGAGTCCCGAGGGGAGACGGTCGATGATCATGAGCGGATACATTGCGCCGCGCGGAGACACTATCCTGATTTCGAAAGGATTCCGCTCCCTGGGAAGATTCCTCACCGCGTCTTCCAGCGCCCGCGTACGCTCAAGGAATATGCGGTTCCGCAGCCTCCAGTAGGCGTCGCATATCTCCCTCGAGTTGCGATAGAAAAGGTAAGCCATAAAAATAGCCGCCACATTCGGCCGGATGGTCTCATTGACCCTGCGGAAACGTTCCCTTAGAACCGCATCCCTGACCTCGATTACCGAAACCCTTGCTCCGGCGAAGCAGTCGGTCTTCGAGAGTGAGTGTATGGTGACGACCCGATCGGCATCGACGCCCCTGATGAGTCCACGCCGGACGGCGCCGCCGGCAATCTGCCGGAGAGTCTTGATCCGCGGGAGTTCTCGCGACGGCATCACATTCTGGTAAGAGAGGTCGTCCACGACCAGGACTCCCATTCCGAGAAGTCCTACCAGCAGCCGCTCGACCTCTGATTCGTTGAAAATCTGTCCTGTGGCATTATGCGGATTGTTGATCACAACCGCTCCATAAGAAAGCCATGCAGGATCAGCGGCGATCTTATCGCGCACCGCTTCTACGATCGCGTCCGCATCGAGATCGAAATCAGGCTTAAGCGGGACAGAATGAATCGAAGGAAAGCATTGTTCGTAACTCCAGCTCAAATCCGGAATCACCACCTCGCGTATGCCGCAGTGGAAGCCGAGAAGCCCCAGGGCGGTTCTGGCCGAACCGCTGATGACGCTGCAGTCCTGGAAGCGGTATTCCGGATGGTGCCTGATGAACGCTGAGATGAAAGCCGACTCGAGCGACTCAACCCATTCGGGATCTCCGCAGTGTGCCAGGAATCCGTTCAAAAGCTCCTTCGAGTCGAGCGCACCGAAAGGATCCGGCGCCGGGAGCGAGGCCGCAAGCCGCGCGCGCGACGACGCTCTTTCTGCCGTCTCCGCCAGGTTCCGGAGTGCCGACTCGATCTTCACGCTCCTTGATTCAATGATGCGGGCAAGACTCCTTTCGACCCTGGCCGCACACGATGCCAGGGCTGACTCCGATTCCTGCCGCAGCGCGAATCCTTCAAACGGAGGATCAACCTGAATGCCATCCTTCGGGTCATCGACACCCGAAGCACCGGGCTGTTTCTGATCGAGAGCATACGATACGAACTCGATCTCGGAAGCCGACGGGGTCCCTTTGAGTTGAAAATGAATCAGTTCAAAGAGGTTCAGGTAGTCGGCCGGGCCGGCGACAAGTACCACCGACTGGTTTCTCAGCTGCGGAGAAAAGATCTCGGGAGAAATGAACCGGAGTACCCGGTTCATCAGTTTCGCTTCGCGCGCGAGGGAGATGTGGTTTGGGGCATCGTTCCCCTCAATAAAAAAGAGCGGCTGTTCCAGGCTGAACTGCCTCAGGGAACGCCTGGTCTCCTCGCCCGTACACGCGCCGAGCACCAGGAAATGCGGGTGTCTTGGGTCGTCTCTCACCCTCTCTTTCAACCGTCGCACCGCTTCCTTCTCGTCATCCGGCAGGAGCTCGAATTGCAGCCCTTCGATGCTGTCGAAGTGGATTGGCAGCGAAGTCCTGTACATATACACGTGGGCCGGCTGTATCGCGAGGCTCCAGGAAAGCCCCATGAACAGCACCCGCAGGGCTTCCAGAAATCCTCCCGAGGCGAGCACGATCTCTCGCTGGTTCGAAGTCTTGCCCAAGTCGTAGGTAAGTGATTCAGGCTGCTTTGTCAGCCATTCGTGAAACGCGATTACCAGCTTGCTTGGGGCTGATCTGGAATAGCCTCCGCGAGGCATGTAAGGGCCGCTCTTGCGCACAAGCTCGATGAAGAACTGCAGTTTCGGCCGGTCGGATTCGCTCCAGCCCAGCGCGGCAAGGAACTCCCCATGCCGGTCGTCCCGAAAATAATCGGCGCGCACATCGAGTCCCGTCATTATGCGCAGGTATGCTGAAGTGAGCCTCGGGTCCTGAACCGGATTCCCGATGTGGAAGTTCACGCGGTCTTCGGGCGAGGCGACCGACGAAGCAGTCGCCTCGCTGATCTCGGAGACGGTTGCGGCACGCGTCGGCTTCAGGCGGAAATGTTCAAAAGGATCCATAGCCAGATTGCAGGTAGCCGGACTTCGGGATTACTTCTTTCTGACGAGATACCCTTCCAGTGCGTCTTTGATGACCGACTGAAACATCCCCAGGAGATCGGAGCCCTGTGCGTCGGCAGGTCCCAGCGACACGATGGTGCGCGCATTCTTAAGGCTCTGGCTCGCTTCAGCCAGCCGCGCTGCCTGCGGAGTCAGGAGCAGGAGTTCCGGGTTTTCCTTGAGCATGCGCAGCTCTTCCGCATCAAACTCGAGCCGCATGCGGTTGAGACGCAGTTCGTGTTCGGCCCTGGCATCGGCAAGTGCGGTCTCTTTTTCAAACTGCATCATTTTGAGCTCGTTCTTGCGCAGCTCCAACTCGTTCTCGAGTGCGCTGATCTCCTCGTCGGCCTTCAGCCTGGCTTTCGCCGCGGCGATGCGTGCCTCCTGGTTCAGTTTCTCGGTATGCTCGAGGATACGAGCCTGCTCGCGCTGTCTCAGCGCGTCGGCTATCTGTGCATTCACCGGCTCCAGCGAGAGAACCGCCAGCGAGATAATCTCCAGGCCAAGCATCGTCCTGGTCTCGTGCGAACGCTCGTTGAGATAATGGCTGAGCTTCTCCGATGACAGTTCCTCGATTTCGCGCTGCTCCGCGAATTCCTTGATGTAGCTCTGCAGAAGTACTTCGAGTTCCTTGGCCGCATGCCCCACGGCCGACATGCTCCATCCTCCGACGCGTATCAGGACCGTAAGATGCTCCAGCGATGCAGCCACGGCAACCGAGATCTTGATCCGGACATCCAAATTCCCCTTTGCCGAAGCTTCAACTGTCAGCATGGACGAATGAACGGTCCTCGATATGGGAAGACTGAAGTGCCTCGGATAGAAGCGGAACTTTCTGATCCCGAGCCGGCCGTCCCGGCCTTCAAACAGGACTATCTGGTCGGGCTTCCGAATCCGGTATTCGAGGGCGATAACGATACAGGCAACAACTATCAAACCGATGACGTAGGCCATACTGCACTCCCGGGCTTCTCCTGAACCAACGAATAGTAGTCTATACAGGGATTCAAATCCAGAAGAGACATGAGGCTGCTCACAAGCTTGCAGCGGACGTCATCGGCCGTCCGGCTGCCCGGGTCAGAACCGGTACGAGAGGTTCACATGGACATTCCTGCCCGGTTCAAAGACCCTGGCTCCTGAGCGAAAAGGATCTCTCTGGTAAGACAGGTGCTCATGATATGCACGATCAAAGAGGTTGTTCAGCCCTATCCTGAACACCATCCCTTTGAGATTCATACCCGCCTTGAGATTTGCAGTTCCGTAACCAGGCGTATGCTGCTCTCCCAGAAGAGCGTTGACATTCCTCTGGGCGCCTGCGAACACCGCTTCGATTTCCGCCATGAGTCTGCCGGTTTCGTAGCGCAGGCTCGTCCGGGAACGCACCGGCGGTATTTCCGCGAGATCCGTCGACGGGATGTTCCTTGCGGGATCCGCATCCTGCCGCCCCCTGACATAAGAGAAATCGGTGGAAAAGAAGATGTCGCGGGTGATGACCCAGGAAACCAGGAACTCTCCGCCGTGTATCTTTCCGGTGACATTCCGGTATGTACGCGCCCCGGTATTCATCACTCCCGGAGAAGGGTTGACTCTGGCTTGAGGTACTACGGTGATGTAATCGGCAATGTGGTCGTAATACAGGGTGGCTTCCAGCAGAAGGCTTTTCCTGCGGAAAGAGGCTTTTCCTTCCACTCCGGTGTTGCGGCTCGGTTTGAGCGATGGATTGCCGACCCAATCCGTCCCCATCCTGGAGAGGGCGAAATAGCGCTCGCGGGCGTCCGGCACCCTGACGGTGTGTCCCGCTCCGATTGCCAGTTCGATCGAAGAAGGTATTCTGTAGCTCAGCCGCACGTTCCCGGAAGGGAAGTTGTTTGTGGCGGAAGTCCGGCTCGTCGAATTGTACGCAAAATAGAGGTTTGTATTTGCCAGTGCCGGGTCGGCGGCCGACGTGACCGAATCGAATCTTCCTCCCGTCCGCAGCTTGATCCGCTCTGAAAGATCTCTGGAATACTCGAAGAAGACCCCCATATCATCCGTCCGGACATCCGGAATGGAGTACTGCGGCGCATAGCTGCGGCCGGCAAATTCCGTGGTGGCGCCCCAGTTGCGCCTGAATGCCTCTATTCCGATGAGCACTCCCCGGAGTTTTGTCTCGAGTTTTGCTCCTGTCGTATCGGTCCATGCAAGGGTTCCCATCGAGTAGCTGCGGGGCATGCCGGCCGAACTGGTTCTGTACTGGTCCGTCATCCAGTGATCCACTTTGGTGAAGTACACCTGCAACTGCAGCGATTGCACGAAGCTCGAAATATCGTCAATCCGATATCCCATGTTCACACGGTCGGTATCGTCGTAGACAGCATCCATCTGGAGATACGGATACAGGATCCTGTCGGCAAGCTGACGGGTGAACGATACGTGGGCCAGGTGTTTCGGCAGCGGGCTCAGCGAGAAGCCGGCCCACATGGTGCCTGCCTTGAAGGCATCGCCGTCTGCAGCCTCCGGCCTGTAATTCACGGAATCGGTGAAACTCCTTCCATTGCCGTCCCGGTAAGGACTGGAGCTGCGATACGAATAACCTGCCAGGATGGAAAATTCTTTGCGGCCATACGAGACGCCTGCCGACGGGTTGACAAAGTCATACGAACCGGCGGTGAGATTTCCGAACGCGTGAAACCCTGTCTGCGCCCTGCGGGTTATGACGTTTATCACGCCGCCGAGACTTCCCTGGTTCTTGACATCGAAGGGACCCTTGCTGATTTCTATCCGGTCGACTTCGGAAAAATCGACGTGAAAAGCCGGAGGGTCCATGTGATTCGGGCATGCTCCATAAACTCTCTGTCCGTCGATGAGGACATTCATGTCTTTGCCCTGGAAGCCTCGAACGACGATGTCGTTTGCGATGGCTCCCTTTCTGATTTTCCATATGCCTGCTTCGGACGCCACGGCTTCACCCACGTCGCGAGCCGAGCTTTCCCGCGTGTCGGTCGATTCGATCGTGTCTCTCGGGGCATAGCTGATGACGCTCAAAACCTGCTTTACGGTGGCGAGCTGAAGATTCAGGTCCAGCGTCCTTGAGGAGCCCTCGCTGACCAAGAGATCCGAAACAACGGCGGTTTCGAATCCCTCAAGTTCGGCGGACACGAAGTAACGGCCCGGAGCAAGCTGCGGCATGCGATACATCCCATGGGAGTTGCTGACGACCTGCACCGCAGCCTCATTTCCGGTGCGTGCGGTGATTGTAACTCCCGGAATTCTGGCGCCGTCGGGACCTGTGACGATTCCGGTAATTGAACTCTGAACCGGGCCTGATTCAGCCGCCGGCGAAGATACGAAAACGAAAAGCAGTAAGATACAAAGGCAGCATTTCACGGCAGACCTCCTGAATTGGTACGCAGCGTCACTTAGAGAGAAGAATCGCGGAGATCTTGCCGTGGAGGAGGTGTGGGGACGGAGTTCGAACGGCCCCTGGTGAAAGACTTGGCGGGGGAAAGGAAGTCAAAGGTCAGAAAAGTGGGGGCAGTACGTTCAGCTTCCTTAAGGATACCCAGGGTTGAAAGCCGCAGCGATTGCCCGTGCGTGTCGTCTTCGGAGATTCCGCAGTCGCATGATTCGGTCGGTCCGTGAACGCAGTGATGAGTGCCTTCCTTATCGACATAGCAGAGCGCGGTGCAGCAGGTTTCCCGGTCGCAACCGTGCGTCATTGCAGGCGTGTCGGGATCTACAAATGCGAATCCGATGTGTACGGGAAGAGCGGACGCCTGCGCCGTGATAACCACACACGCCAGCCACAAGATCAAAAGGCGTTTCGCGGGGGACGCCATCGCACTCCTCGCCTTCCTCGTGCTCGCCGACGGGCGCCGCGAACACAGATAGTCGACAAGTTTGTATCCCCGGCGGGAGGGTCAATCAATCGGGTGAGATACTCAAATCGGGGTGTGTAGAAGTACCCAGCGACGGCTTATTCGCGGTGCGCCCGGATGGCGTGTTTGCGCATCAGTGCCTGGAAGTTGGGTCTCTGGATTTGTACGTCCCTGGCTGCTTTCGTCACGTTCCAGTCGTTACGCTGCAGCGCCTCGATGACGAACTCACGCTCAAGTTCGCCGATTGCCTGTTCCCGGAGCCTCTTCTTCAGTGCCAGAAATTCCCGGTTAGTCTGTGGCACCGGGTATGCAGGCAGTCCTGCGCGCGTCAGGGCCAGGGGAAGATGATGCGGTTCGATGCTTGAACCTTCGCACGAGATGACGGCTCTCTCTATCGTGCTTTCGAGCTGGCGGACGTTGCCGGGCCAGTCATACTGTTCAAGTATCTTCATCGCAGCCTCGGAGATATCGGAAACCGTTCCCTCCGGACCCTGTATTTTCGAAAGAAGATGGTATGCAAGAACCGGTATGTCCTCCCGTCGATCCCTCAGGGGAGGAAGCTGAATCGGGTAGACGTAAAGCCGGTAATACAGATCTTCTCTGAAGGTTCCTTCCGCTACCATCTTCTCGAGATCGCGGTTGGTGGCGAACACGAGGCGGATATCGACGCGCTTCGTTTCCGTTCCTCCGACCGGCAGGAACTCACGCTCCTGTATGAAGCGAAGGAGTTTCCCCTGGATTTCGAGATTGATGTTGCAGATCTCGTCAAGGAAAACGGTTCCTTTGTCTGCAACTTCGAAGATTCCCTGCTTGTTCGTCACGGCCCCTGTGAATGCGCCCTTCACGTGCCCGAACAGTTCGCTCTCCAGGAGTTCGACTGAGAGAGTCCCGCAATCGACCGGGCAGAAACGGTGTTCATTCCTCGGGCTCAGCGAGTGGATCGCCCTGGCGACCAGTTCTTTCCCGGTGCCTGTCTCTCCGATGATCAGGACAGTGCTCGAGGTCGGGGCGACCTTGCGGATCATGCGGAAGATCTCCTGGATTTTCGGGCTTTTTCCTACGATACCGCAAAAGGAAGGGAGCATTTCACCGGCTACGATGGCGCGCGTCTCGATAAGGTTCTGCCTCTTCTCCCATGCCTTTCTCGCAACGGCTGCCATTTCGGCCGGAGTGAACGGTTTGGGCAGATAGTCGAACGCGCCCAGTTTCATGGTTTCGACCGCGGATGCGATTGTCGCATATCCCGTAATCACGACGGGCACCAGGTCGGGAAACCGCAGCCTGAGTGCCTCGAGCAATTCCATCCCGCCCATCTCGGCCATTTTCAGATCGGTGAAGAGAATGTCGAACGGTTCCTGCTCGAGAATGGCGAGCGCCTGTTTGCCCGAATACGCGACCTTGACCGCATATCCCTCGCGCGCCAGGATCTTCTCGCAGGCCCTGCAGATGGTCGGTTCGTCGTCTACGACAAGTGCTTTGGGCAGATCCATCTCATTCGTCCAGTGTTTCCACATCTGTTGAGAGTATAACGAGTATGGTGGCGCCGTGACCCGGCGAGCTCTCCACCTTGAGCT
>Ga0123335_1002958_pt1 | contig 24433 bp, 22 predicted proteins | sample BiotimSIPDNA_2_FD_89707 | JGI IMG/M metagenome (GOLD analysis project Ga0123335, IMG submission 89707) | Anaerobic biogas reactor microbial communites from Washington, USA - Biogas_R2 time_0 SIP DNA | ecosystem: Engineered > Bioreactor > Anaerobic > Unclassified | place: Washington, USA...
TTATAGTCATTGCAGCTATGCTTGACACAAATCCGTCCATGCTGGGTGCCGTAGGATAGGATATGAAATCGACACCGGCATGGAATGCCGAATAACGGGTAAGGTCGTGTATGGTGCCTGTGCCCACCGCTACAAGCAGCTCGATACCGTCGCTCTTTATTTGATCGATAAGATGAGCGGCGTTAACATCGGTTGCTTTCCAACCGTCCGGGAAAACGAACCGCGGCAGAGCGGGGAAATATTCCTCGGCAAATTTCTGAGTATTGGTATCACAGACAGCGCAGGCTCTGCGGCTGCCGATAAAGGATAGCGCATCCGCGGTCGTACCTTCTCCCATGCGTATAACTGCGGTTGCGGGTTCCTTGAGAGCCATAGTACACGTCCTCCCTGAAGAATCATTTTGTTGTATTTTATCACAGTTCTGTTCATTCGTCAACATTTTTCGTATCTTGCATCAACAGTCGCAGATAATAAAAACTTCTTAGTCATACATCAATAAGAAATATTGAAAAACACTCTTTTCAAAACCGCAAAGAGATTGTATAATATATAAAAGCGAAACGGAGGTAATCATATGAGCTGCAGCGGCAAAAAAATCAATATAACCGTTTGGAACGAAAACGTTCATGACAAGGAAGAGCGCGTCAAGGCAATATATCCCGAGGGCATTCACGGTGCGGTGAAATCGGCACTGGATGAGGATAACACCTTCAAAGTAACGATTGCCACCCTGGATATGCCCGAACATGGACTGAGCGACGAGGTACTCAATAACACGGATGTCCTCTTCTGGTGGGGGCATGTGGCGCACGGTAAAGTTGATGACGCGTTGGTTGAGCGTATATGGCAGCGCATCCTCGGCGGTATGGGCTTCGTCGGGCTGCATTCCGCCCATTACTCGAAGATATTTAAGCGTATAACCGGCACCGGCTGCCGTCTGAAGTGGCGCGAATCCGGGGACACCGAGCGCATCTGGGTGGTTGAGCAGGGACATCCCATAGCAGACGGTCTGCCTGAATATTTTGAGTTGGCACAGGAGGAGACATATGGTGAAAAGTTCGACATCCCCGCTCCCGACGATCTAATATTCCTGAGTTGGTTCACCGGCGGCGAGGTCTGCCGCTCGGGCTTTACCTACAACCGCGGAAAGGGAAAGATTTTCTACTTCCGTCCGGGTCACGAGACCTACCCCATCTACCTGGACGAAAATGTCCGTAAGGTACTGCGCAACGCGGCACACTGGGCGGCTCCGGTTAACGGCCCCTCACCTACCTACGGCAAATTCGAATCGGTAAATCACTGAAATTGACTGCGAGGTTAACAATGAAAGATATTATCGGAATAGGGCTTATAGGTTGCGGCGGCATTTCCGGCGCACACCTTCCCCAGATAGAAAAGGCGGAAGGTGCCAGGCTCACCGCTCTCTGTGACATCAATCCGGCTAGGCTAAACGCTGCCGGCGACAAGTACGGCATACCCGAGAATCGCCGCTTCCTTGACTATCATGACCTTATCGCCTGCCCGGATGTGGATGCGGTTGATATTTGTACGCCGAACAATATGCATGTTCCGATGTGCAATGCCGCGATAGATGTCCGCAAGCCCTTCTGCTGTGAGAAACCACTCGGTATCTCGACCGAAGAGTGCGAAGCTCTCCGCGATCGTGCAAAGGCTGAGGGGATTCTCTCAATGATCTGCTTCTCCTACCGATTCAGAGAAGCGGTGCGCTACGCCCGCGAGCTGGTGGACAACGGCGAGATCGGCAATGTTGTCAATATCTATGCCTCATATCTGAAGTCATCGACATATATGCCCGGACGCCGTCTCGACTGGCGTTTCGACAAGACCATTGCGCAGTACGGTGTTTCGGGCGACCTTGGAGTGCATATCCTCGACCTGACCACATTCCTTGCCGGCGACATGGATATGATTACCGCCGATATAGGTACGGTGATCAAACAGCGCAAGCGTCTCGACTCCGAGGAGCTGGTGGACGTTACCACCGATGACTGGTGCCATATTCTGGCGCGCTTCAAGGGCGGCGCTTCGGCTACCTACTCCATTTCCCGCGCTATGTACGGCAACAACAACCACATCATTGTTGAGATGTCCGGCGAAAAGGGCGGTCTGCGCTTTGACCTGAACAACAGCAAGCTTGAATACCGCTCCTCAGACATGCCCATAGACAAGATGAGGGAGATCGAGGTTCCGGCCGAATACCGTGCTGGTCAGACACAGACATTCATCAACCTGCTTCACGGAAAGCGTGATAAATATATCCCAACACTTGACGACGCGGTTAAGATGCAGCGTATTTTGGACGCAATTCTCGAATCGGCAGACAGCAGAAGCTGGGTAAAAATCTGAAATAATCACACGACAGATAGTATTATGATATGACAATAACAGCGGGCGCATCAATTCGATGCGCCCGCTGTGGAAATGTAATGTATGTGTATATCAGTCTATCTCGGTCATAACAACGCCGTTCTCCCAAAGTGAATAGGGACATACCGGTACATCGAATACCGACAGACCATAATGCAACATTACTTCCTCGGTAAAGCCGGTCGAGCCCACGGTAGCTATTACATCGCCGGCTTTGACAATGTCGCCCTCTGCGACATTAATGGCACTCAGGTGGCAGTAGGTTGATTTGAGTCCGAAACCGTGGTCGATTACCACAATCTTGCCGGAAACCACCTGTTCACCCACATATATGACCTTGCCGCCATTTACAGCCACAGCCTTTGCCGCAGGATCAACCAGGAAATCGACGCCTTCGTGACGGTACTGGGTACCGCTGCTGCGGATTGTCCGATAGATACCGAAACCGGTGCGTATGCCGCTGTCCTTGTTGGCCGCTCTCAGGAATGCGCCGCTGAACAGTTTCTCCTCAAGACGGGAAGTGTAGGTGTTTGACATTGCCTTATCGAAGGCTTCGAGCACTGCGGCATTGCGTTTGACATTTTCTATATCCATGGAGATATTTATAGTCTGAGGCTTGAAGCGCTTGTCCTTTACAATAAGGGTAATATCCTGGGTAATGCCGGAACAGGATACGGTGAAGGTGTAGTTGACAGTCGCTCCGGTTGTGCCCGAATTTGGCAGGGCGAGTATTTCGGGAAGATATATAGAAATCGGGATAAGAGCTCTGTAATATTTACCGTCTTTAAAGAATACCGGCTCGAAGTCGATGTCGGGTGAACTGGTAAAGGTGATGTCCTCAGCCTTTTCTATATTAAGACCGGTTAGCACTACGAACTCGCCCGGCTCTATCTCGTTCTGACCGAGGTAGAACACCGGCTGAGCCTGAACCTCGCCATAGAAATTATAAACTGCCTCGCCGTTGCTGGCACGTGTTTCACTGTCATACCATTTTGCGACAAGAGTTATGCTGACGGTTGTCTCCTGAACAAGATTTACCTGACCGATGTTTTCGTAAAGGTCGTTGAAGATCTCGACACCGCGCTCCACAATCTTGACAGACAGGAAGTCGGGCTCTATGTCGAAGTCTAACTGCAGCTTACCGCCGATAATGCGGTAGGAGGGAACCACGGAGCCAACATTGTCAATACTGGCAACCGTCTTGTAATCACCCAGCACGTTCTTATACTGCCAGAGCATGGTCTGGGGCTCGCAGACCTCGTCGCGAACGGTCAATACGGGCACATTTGATGCCGGGAAAAGGCTTTTTGCATAGTCGGATAAAATGAAGCGCTGTGAATACTCACCGGGAATGCGGTGAGCCTTACCCTCGTTGTCAACAAAATAGGCTTCATCCGGGTTATCCGTAAAGTAGTAGCGGAACAGAGATTCGTTGTTGTAGGCAGTGAAGGCGACATTAAAGCAATCGGTTCCAACGAGCGGCTCGGGCAGCGCGGAAACCTCCTTTGAGCTGTCGTTCATCTCGAGGAAGAAACCGATCATGTTGTCGGTCAAATCGTCTGACGAACCCTGGGAACGCTCAAAGTTGTATACGGCACCGTCCGTATCGGTTAAAGTCATATGGCTCACCACCTTTACATCCATAGGGGCGTTTTGAGCGGCGATATAATAACCGATGGCAAAGTAGGTGGGGATAAAGAGCAATAACAGCGCCAGCAGTACAATGAGTTTGCTTTTCAATTGCTGTACCTCCTTGTGGAATATCGGTATGTCCTCGGGGGGGTGTAATCAACGGTATGTCTTTTGCTTCTCAGATGTTAATGCGTTATCAGAACTGTTTGGTGGTGTGTCTGTGTCAGATTGCAAGACCTCATTCGTTGTCGGCTCAGGTTCGGTAATTGTTTTTTGCGGCAGGCAGCCGGAGAGCAGACGGACGGCGGCAAACAGTCCCACGCAGAACTCCGAGGCATAGGTGAACAGTCCGAAGGGATTCACCGGGTAACCCATCAGTTCAAATGCTGCGGAACAAACGGCGGGTATAATAGTCAGCGGTATCACCATGCAGGCGATTGCGGTATAGAACCTCGGCATTGCGATGCCCAGCAGATAACGCAGTTCAAACAGCATGAACATCATGATGAATATCAGCGAAATCTGATGCTGTATGCGAAGCGGAGAGTTCAGGGGCGTTGTTTTGTCGAAGTGAGTTGCCAGCAGCGTAACCGCCGACCATATTATCACAAAGAAGCCGAACACAATGCGCGGGTTTTGACTCTGTGGTTTTCCGAACACTATGAAGAAGAAATACACCGCTGCGGGAACAGCCAGCAAAGCCGAAGCAGTCAGCCATTTGTCAGCACCGGAAGAAAAAGAACGGACGAAATAGATAATCGCCTGTGCCACAAACATAAAAGCGGTCATGGAGGATATGAAAATAAAAGCGGTGTTGTCAGGCGGAAGCTCCTTTCTTTCCCGGTCGGCGGTGAAGAAGGAGAGTCCCAGTATTACCATTACGGCGAAGAGCAGCCAGTGATAGACCGCGGGCACAACGGTACCCGGTGCGTATAGGCAGTCGGATATATAATAGTTGTTATACATTAGGTAATACTGAAATACCGAGGCGGTGACAGCGGTTATGCACGCCGCGGCAGCGAAGAACACTGTTGGTTTCAGAGCGGTTTTTTCTTTCATGAGCAATATCCCTGTTATTTTTTCTCTTATGAGGCGTTCCCGGCACAACATGCAATAAGATACACCACAAAGCATTATAAACCTCTTTGCCTGTTTTTTCAAGTCCTATATTTAAAATATTCGTCAATTCAGCGAGAAGTTCGGAAAATAACATGAGCAAATCAGCCAATCGCATTCAGCCTGTGTCTGCGCCCGCAGTTAAAATTCAAAAATAGGGCTTGCATATAGTTATGTAAGGGGTTATAATAATCTTATACGGCGGTATGCTGCAATACGGTCTGGCGCCGCATTCCGGCGGAAGCATGCGGCGCCCTGTAATACCGTTTACGATATTAATTTCCGCCGGAGAAAGTGAGAACGACATGGCAATAAAAGTAGGTATACTCGGTTTCGCACACGGTCACGTGGGTAGTTACGGCGCGCAGATCATGCAGCACCCCGAGTGGGGTCTTGAGTTTGTCGCCGGGTGGGATCACGATGCCGGGAGAGCAGAAAAAAGCTGCGCGAACTTTAAGATTCCCGCGCTTGAGTCACCGGAGGCGGTTATAGCTCTCAGCGATGCAATTATAGTTTCGTCGGAGACAGTCTACCACGCCGACCTTGTTGTAAAAGCCGCCGATGCCGGAAAGAAGATCATCTGCTATAAGCCTATGGCTCTCCGCATGGAGGAGGCAGATCGCATGGTCGAGGCGGTTGAGCGCAATAAGGTGCCATTCACCCTCGGCTATCAGATGAGAGTTGACCCGCAGAACATCAGGATGAAGGAACTGATAACCGACGGAACCCTTGGCAAGATCTGTCTCTTCCGCCGCCGCCACTGTCTAAGCACCCACCTTTGGGGCAACTTTGAGGATACCTGGCACAACTCGGCGTTCTACAATCGCGACATTTTCGCCGATGACGCCAGCCATCCAATCGACATGATGAATTGGATTTTCGGCGTTCCCGAGACAGTTTCCTGCGAATTGTCCACAGTAGTGAATCCCAAGGTTCCAAACGATGTGGGTGTGTCTACCTTTAAGTATGCAAACGGCACCATTTGCGAGATTTCATGCTGCTTCTCCTGCTGTGCTGCCGAGATAACCACCGAGATATACGGCTCCAAGGGTTCGGTTCAGCAGTATTACGGCGACGGCGTTTCTACCGGTCTGGCGCGTCCCGAAGGACAGCCCGGACTTAAATGGATGCTTGCCGGCGACAAGGCATGGACCGACAGCGGTATTCCAAGCCCCGCAGGTCACGGCGAGCGTATCGCTGCCCAGGGCGAGCAGTTCGCAGCCTTCCTTCGCGGCGAGCGCGAACCCGTCTGTTCGGTATACGAAGCCCGCAATTCCCTGCGCATGGTTTTAGCAAGCTATGTGTCGGCAAAGTACGGTGAGCGTGTCCGCATCGACGACCCGAGAGTATACGAAATCTAAACAATTGAGTACACGGAAGCCCTGTCATGCCTGGGTTTCCGTTTGTCCGCCGTCAGGATTGCCCGCGGCGGATTTTTATTGGAGTAAATCTCATGAAAAACTACACCTATAAAGAAGACATATCAGCCGGCAACAGCTTCCGCAACGCATATCTGGCAGGCATAACCGGTTATATAGAGGATATGAAGTCAGCCTCTGCCGCCGACCGTGAAGCAAACATTATGAAATACTTCACCGATTCAGGCTTTGACAGCGAAGCCGCGAGACATGACTTTTATGCCATGCTTGGCGGTCCTCTGGTTTACGGCGAATTTCCGGCTGCCGAGGCAGTGAGCTTTTATCCGGTCGCGGTCAGCGGCGATTACGAAATAATCCGATGTGTGTTTGAAATCTGCGGCAATATTCCGTTCTACGGTATCCTGTTCAGACGGCTTGACTGTGAAGGAAAAGCTTTGAAGGCTCCACTTATCCTTTCGCTGCATGGCGGACTGGGCACACCCGAGCTTTGCTCGGGGTTATTCGGCGGCTCTGCCAACTACAACGACATCACTTACCGCGTGACGCGGTATGGAGTTCACGCATTCGCGCCGCAGGCATTGTTCTGGCGCGACAAACAGTTTGGCAATACCCCGGAACGTCAGGATCTTGACCGAAAACTCAGATACCTTGGCTGCTCTATGGTGTCGCTTGAGCTTTACGGCATGATGGCGGCGGTGACCGCACTTTCGAGCGTGGAGTATGTTGACCCTGAGCGCATCGGAATAACCGGACTGTCCTACGGCGGCTCCAATACTCTCTATATGGCGGCTGCCGACACCAGAATGAAAAGCGCCGCGGCATGTTCATTCTTCAGCGACCGCAGCATATATGACTGGCAGGATGTCACCTTCTTCAACTTCATGAACACATTCGGGGACGCTGAGATTGCGCTGCTTGCGGCACCCCGGTGTCTGCATATAATGACAGGCGACCGGGATGAGCTCTTTGACTGGCGTCACGCACAAAGCGAGTATTGGCGGCTGAGACGTTACTGGACGCTTGCGGGCTTTGACGCCGACCGGCTGAGTTTCACGGTATTCAGCGGTACACACGAATATATCAGAGACGACGACATACTTGACAGACTGATAGCCGATTTGGGTTAATGTATATGAAACTGGGACTTTTTGCCGACCCTCATTACGCCGACATAGAAGCCATCGGCAATCGTCGACCGTTCCTTTCACTCGGGCGGCTGAAAAAGGCACTGAGATGCTTTGAAGCCGAAGGCGTAGAACTGATTGTCTGTCTTGGAGATCTTATCAATGCAGTGGCGGGTGATGACTTTCGAAATGCAGCCAATTTAAAAACGATAACAGACCCCATACGCAATTGCGGTATACCATTTGTATTTGTGCCCGGCAATCATGACACCGAAGCATTTACCCCGAAAGAGTTCCGCGAACTGCTCCCTTGGGCTGAAATCGCGTCTACAGTGCTTGAATATGGCGGCGTTAAGCTGCTTTTCGTGGATGCCTGTTACTATACCGATGGCAGAGCCTATATAAAGGGAACCAACGACTGGACAAATACCATGCTGCCGCCGGAGCAGCTTGATATCCTCAGAAACAGCGGCGGTGATTGTATCATCTTCATACACCAGAACCTTGACCATGACCCCGGAAATCCGCATATGGTGAGAAACAACGCCGAAATCCGCGGTTTACTTGAAGCTTCAGGACGGGTAAAACGGGTGTATCAGGGACATCGCCACGGCGGCGGGTACTGCATACAGGGCGGTATCGAGTACATAACATTGCCCGCCATGTGCGAGGGAGACGACAGGGAGTTAATAATTTCAGTTTGAGTGTTTTAATACTGAAAAGTCGTGTTGACAGGGCAGAAGTATGGTGCTATAATACGGTAGTAAACTAATTGCGCAAATTTGTAGTAATCCCGCAATTAGTTCCGAAAACATACGGAGGTACAGGTACGAGATGAAGCAAATCAAGAGAACCAGACCAAAGACGGGACTGCTCTTCATCGGAGCGAAGCGCTTCAGACAGCTGGGAGAGGGAACCGCAGACGGCACCTACGAGGTACGAAAAAAGACAGAATACAAGACCTATCTTGACGCCTTCGGCAAGTTTACCGATACCGTCAGCTGCGGTATGTGTTATGACCGAGAAGATGCCGAGAGGGCAATCGAGCTATTTACCGCAGAAAAGGTGGATTGTGTATGCGCAATCTTCATGTCCTGGGCGGAGGATTTCGCCTGGATACGGTTCCTGCGCGAACTGCCTCCCATGCCGCTGCTCTTCGCCTCGGTGGTGCGCGATGAGCTGTTCATTACCGACACTAATGACGAAAATCAATTTGTAGAGTTCCTGTCGGCAGGCGCGCTGGTTGGCGCTCAGGAAGGTTCCGGTTCTTTCAGACGTTTCGCGCGTCCGATGTCGGACATCTGTATCGGCACTCTTGATGAGGTGTCGGCGAAGCTGAAGATTTTCTCCGAAGCGGCACGTGTGCGTACAATTCTCCGCCGCGGCAATGTCAGCCTGCTTGCCTGTTATAACGAGGCTATGTGGGCAACCTATGTCGATCCCTACAACATGTTCATGAAGATAGGTCCGGAGCTGCACTTCCTGTCAATAGCACAGCTTATGACCGAGGTGGACAATACCCCTGATTCGCTGGTTGACGAACTTGTTTCCTCCATGACTTCGCGCTACCGTATAATGCCAAATGTGGACTTCGAGAAGCTCCGCGCCTCGGTGCGCGCCTCCTATGCCATGGAGCGCATTGCCCTTGCAGCTGACGCTGATCTGCTGGTGCTCAACGACATCGACACCGAGCTTTTCCGCAACATAGGTCTGCGTCCCGGTTTCATCCCCACAACTCCCGATCTTGACCTGGTCACAGTGCCCGAGGGCGACCTTGGCGGCGGACTGGCAACCTTCATTCTCCAGATGCTGGCAGGCGTACCCGCCAACTTCATTGAGCCTTTCTACATCGATCACAAGCGCGGAACATTTGCCGGCGGTCATGCGGGTCCCAACAACTACAGCGCCTGTCCGGAAAATGTGGTTATCGCCCGTGACGAGCGTTTCGCAAAGACAGCATGGAAGTATGCCGGCGCGCCCTTTGCCTGGTATGTATTCCCAGAGGGAACAAAGACCATGCTGCACATGAGCGAGCTTAACGGCCGCATGAAGATGATCTGCACCCTGGTGGATGCGCTGCCTACAAAGCACTATCTCGCAAGCTACAGCCACGCCGATTTCAAACCTCATGAGGATATCTCCCCGGAGGAACTTTTCTCCCGCATACTGCCTCATGGTGTCACTCAGCACTATGGCATAGTTGACGGCGACTGGACGCCGCAGCTTGAGGCTTTGGCAAAACAGTGCGATTTTGAATTTGCAAGAGTCTGAGTATCATATAATATTTATTAAGAATGGTGAATAATTATGAGTTTCATGTTTAACCCCTATCCCTACAACGATCCGAACGCTGTTAACCACATTACAATAGACGGCTTCGACACCGAACGAATTCTCAAGGGCAGCCAAGCGCTTGCCGACCTGATTACAAACCATATGGCGCGTCACGGCGGTCACTGTATAATAGGTCTTGACGGCTATACCACCGCACCCTTTGCTTATCTCGCCGGACTTGTGGGCGAAGCGGCTGCAGTAATAGGTCTGCCATTTTCCTCTTACTGTACAAACACGCTCTGCCGTCCCTCCGACGATATCGACAATATGCTCTCGGAATACCTGCCTATGGATCGCGAAAAAGACCCTGTACTGCTCTACGGTAAGGTTTACGAGGGCGGCTACGAAGGATTGTTTGATCCCGACAAGAGCACCGCGCTTCGCAAGAAAATTAAGGAGGCTCCCGGTGTAACCCTGATATACGGCTGCGGTGCGCTTTGCGATTCGATGCGTGATATCTATACACTTAAGATATTCGCCGATATCACCCCGAAGCAGGCAGTTCTTAATGTAAAAAAGGGCGGGTATCTCAACCTCGGAAGGGCTGAACCGCTGCCCTTTAAACTGGCGATGAGACGCAACTACTACGTGGACTTCGATACCGCCTTCAAGCTCCGCAAAAAACTGCTGAGTGAGGGCTTCGACATCTACGTCAATGCCGACGATACCGAAGCGCTCACATCCATGGACTACAATACCCTCAAAACCATACTCAACCGTCTGGTTGACTACCCATTCCGCTGCCGTCCGGTTTACCTGGAAGGCGTATGGGGCGGTTACTTTGTGAAGGGTTTGAGGCGTTTGCCGGAAGAAATGCGCAACTGTGCCTGGGTATTTGACCTGATTCCCATGGAAGTATCGGTTGTAGCTGTCATCGACGGCGTGGAGGCGGAATTCCCGTACTACACCTTCATCAATACAGTGGGCGTCAAACTGCTCGGACATGACTGCGAGAAACGTTTCAACGGCTATTTCCCGATCCGCTTCAACTACGACGATACCTTCCATGCCTCGGGCAACATGTCGATTCAGCTTCATCCCGGAGAGGCGTTTCTGCGCGAGAATTCCAACGAGCTGGGCAGGCAAGACGAGTCATACTATATTGTCGCTACGGCTCAGGAGGCAAAGACCTACCTCGGCTTCAAAAATGATGCGGATATCGACGGTTTTATCAGCGACATCCGGCGTTCGGAAACAGAGCGCAAGCCGGTTGACTATCAGAGCTACATTAACGCAGTAAAGAGCGAACCGGGTGTGCAGGTCATGATTCCGGCTGGTACAATACATGCTTCCGGTCGCAACCAGCTGATTCTCGAGATCGGCTCTCTGACAATAGGCTCCTATACATACAAGATGTATGACTATCTCCGCCTCGATCTGGACGGCAAACCGCGCCCCATCCACAGCTACTACGGCACCATGAATCTCAACCGCGATATGCGCGCCGACTATGTAAACGAGAATCTTGTAAACGGCCGCAAGCGTACCCTCCGCTCGGGTGACGGCTGGGAGGAGTTTGTTGTGGGCGAGTGCGACCAGCTCTACTTCTCACTGCGCAACGAGCGCTTCACCGAATCCATCGAAGACGACACAAAGGACAGCTTCCATGTTCTTACACTGGTTGACGGCGAGGAGGTCGAGGTCCGCTCCAAATCCGATCCAAGTCTCTCCTTCACGCAGAAATTCCTTGATATGGTCGTTGTTCCCGCTTCAATGGGCGAGTATGAGGTTATAAACAAGAAGCCTGGAACGGTTGTTACTATGCACAAGACGCTTCTCAAACCCGCCTGCGACAATAAGTAAACCATGTCCGAACTTGTGTATATTGCGATAGATGCAGGCGGCACCTACTTCAAAAGCGCACTTGTGACACCCGAAGGTGAAATAAAAGGACCCATCTCATCCATTCCATCCGACAGTTCGGGCAGCGCGGAGACAATTCTTGGCGCATATCGTGAGACTATTCACATCCAGGCGGCGGCTTTATGTGAGAATGGGTATAAATTCGGCGGCGTTTGCATCGACACACCCGGTCCCTTCGACCTGAAGAACGGTATCAGTCTTATGGAGCACAAGTTCGCCGCCATAAAGGGCATCGATCTAAAAACGCATATTCGTTCGTGCCTTGAGGCTGAAGGGCTTGACAGCGGTCTGCCGATAAGTTTCACTCACGACTCCACTGCGTTCCTGCTGGGCGAAGCAGCTCCGCTTGAGAGGGCAGGTTACAGGCGGATCGCCGGCGTCATGCTGGGTACCGGTCTCGGTTTTGCCATGGCTATTGACGGACGACCGCTCCTCTCACCCACGGGCGGCCCGGCGGTGTCAATCTGGGCGCGCCCGTTCAAAGGGAAAATCGCCGAGGATTTTATCTCCGGACGCGGCGTTCAGGCACTCTACGGAGACAGCACAAAAAGCGCTCTCGATATAGAAAGACTGGCGAAAGCAGGAGACGAAAAAGCCGCCGAAGCGTATGCAGAAATGGGAAGTCTGCTTGGCGAGCTGCTTGCTCCCATATTAACCGAGTACAAAATTGAAGCTTTTATTGCAGGCGGTCAGATTTCCCGGGGATTTTCATTGTTCGGCGAGACACTAAAAGCTGCGCTTGCCGGCGTGCCCACACTAAAATATATCGGAGCGGCGGAAAATGTCGACACCTGCCATCTTGTGGGAGCGGCTTTGGCCGCCGCGCGGGGAGTATGAGTACTCTGCGATGTCTGGTCAGGCTGCGTGAAAGCCTGGATCGGCTGCCGAAAAGCGAGCAGAGGATAGCTGAATATATTCTTGCGAATTCCGCCGATATACCGGGTATGCCAATATCCGAACTGGCACAGATCTGCGGTACCAGCAAAACCACGGTAGTACGGCTCTGTAAATCAATAGACTACAGCGGCTACAAAGAGCTGTGCATGATGCTCCACGCCGACCTGTCCTCCGATTCTGCCGATTTACCCAATGAAATCGATACAAACGGGGGACTGAACGAGGTAATAACCCGGGTACGGGACAACAATATTTCTGCAATCCGCAACACCGTGGATATGCTGGACAACGAGGCACTCGTTAAGGCAGTCGATTTGCTTGAATCATGCAGCCGTGTGGACTTCTACGGAGTGGGTAACTCGGGATTCATAGCACTGGACGCACAGAACAAATTCATGCGTATCGGTAAATTATCGGTAGCCCAGACCGACCCGCATCTGCAGATTCTGAGCGCCTCATCGCTGCATATCGGCGATCTTGCGATATTCATATCCTATACCGGAGAGACTGAGGACATCCTTGAAACTCTCACCGTGGCGAAGAAAGCCGGGGCTGCCACAATGTCAATAACTCGCTACGGGCCGAATACGCTGGCGGACGCCGTCGATGTGCGTCTCAGTGTTATGTGCGATGAGGGCTTTATCCGCTCGGGCGCCATGGCATCAAGGATCGGGCTGCTGACGGTTATTGATATCCTCTTCTCGGCACTTACCGCACGCAACTATAGTGATTATAAGCCCTACCTAGACCGTACCATCGATGCCGCCAGACTGAAAAAGCATACGGGACACAAATAACAGAATGTACACAGAAAGGGAGTAAAAAACATGAGCGTTGACTACATCCTTCAAAACGAGTACCTGCGGGTTTCGGTAAACGGAAACGCAGCTCTCACCTCACTCTGCAATCTAAAGGGCGACGGAAAGAATGTCATCGATGCCCCGGCGGATGAAGGTTTCTTCGCATGCCTCGCCTTCCGTGAGACAGAGCGATTTGAGAATTTCATCTGCGGCAGCCGCCAGAGCTGGAAGATTGTTCAGGAGGGAAATACCATCACCTTCTCGGCAGACAGACTTATATATTCTGACGGTCTCAGCGATGACTGTGTCGCCGATGTTTCGCTTATACTGAAAATTGAGCTTCGCGGCGAAGATCTGCTCTTTACCGCGGATGTTGACAACCGCACAGATGCTTACTTCACCGACTTTGAGTTTCCGCGCGTGGGTGAAATACGCACCCTTGGAGACGGTATTCCCACACTGTTCGTACCGGATGCCTCGGGTATGGCAATAACAAATCCCGGAGAAATCGTTTCATACGGTCAGAGCCGCGAGAGTCATAACAACGTCATGGATTTCCTTTATCCCGGACCGATTTCAATGCAGTGGCTGGCGCTCTGCGGAAAGGAAAACTGTTTCTTCTTCGTAGGCAACGATTCCACGTTTTCAGCAGTAAATTTCCGTGTTGAGGGCAGATACAACGGCAGCGGTGCTATGACCTTTATTTATGACCGATTCGCCTGCGTCAACCCTAATTCAAAGATTTCCTTTGATCCGCTCAAACTCAAGCTCTATAGCGGCGACTGGCGTCACGGTGTTGCCGAGTATTCAAAATGGATTGCCCCCTACCGTCCGAAACATGAGCGGCCCGAGTGGGTCAAGGATACGCAGGGCTATTTCCTGGTTATCAATAAGCAGCAGTACGGCTATGATATGTGGCCTTATGATACACTGCCGAAACTGTATGAGCTGGCAGAAGCTCATGGCTATGACACCCTCGGTCTTTTCGGATGGTATGAGAGCGGACACGATAACCGCTACCCGGATCTTGAGGTATCCGAGACTCTCGGCGGTGAGGATAAACTGAAAGCCGGAATCAAGGCGGTACAGGAGATGGGCGGTCACGTAACTCTCTATTATCAAGGGCATCTCATCGACTCCAACTCGGATTTTTACAAGAACGGCGGCAATGCCTATACGCTCAAGACCATCTGGGGCAACGAGTATATCGAGTATTACAACAAGTCCCATCGCAGCAGTTATCTGAGGAATTTCTCGCACAAGCGTTTCGCACTCGCATGTCCTTCCTGCCCTGAGTGGGTTGACCTCATGACCGAACGCGAGGATTGGCTGGCATCCTTCGGCGCGGACGGCTGTCTTTATGATCAGATCGGCGGAATACGTCCCTATGTCTGCTTTGATGAGAACCACAAGCATGACGGCGACAGCCCCGCAAGAGCTGTATCAGGCGGCAGGCAGCGTCTTATGGGCTCTCTCCAGCGCCATTCCAAAGAGATTGCCCCCGAGTTCGCCTTCTTCACCGAGAATATTACAGACCTCTACTCAACTTACGCAGACATGCTCCATAGCGTCGGTGTATACCCTAACGGCAAGGGTGTCGAAACAGCCGCCGCAGAGCATCCCGAGCGGGTGATCCGCTATCGTGTGCCCGAGCTCTTCCGCACCGCCTTCCCGGAGGTCAAAATTACAGTCCGAAATCCCACTCCCAACACAAACGAGCGTTTTACCAACCTGGCGTTCCTGCATTCCTTCATATTTGAGCAGGAAATTCGCTACCGTGCCGACAAGGACGATATACTTGCCGATAAATTCGCACCTCAGCGCGAATACACAAAGAAGGTGTCAGACCTTAGACGCCGCTGCTGGGATATAATCGGCCGAGGTGTATATGTTGACCGCAAATATGTGAATCCCGTTAATCCGTCTTTTATGGCGGTAAGCTACGAGACTGATGACAAGGTGGCTGTCACAGTGTGGAACGATTGTACTAAGGCTCAGCCCCTGTCAGTTCTTGGCATCGATTCCTCGCTGAAATTCAAGGGCTATCATACCATCGACGGTGAATTCGAAGCGCTGCCCGAAACCGTACCGGCTGACGGCATTGCAGTAATAACCTACACAAAGTGAGGTAAAAAATGCAAAAGTATAAAATTGACGACACCCATGCTGAGAGCCTGCTTCCCGACGGAAACTGGAAGCTTGTATGGAACGATGAGTTCGACGGTACCGAGCTTGACCGCAGCAAGTGGGATTTCAGGCTTCACCTTATGCATACCCGCCACAATACCTATACCACTGAAGGTGTAACGCTTGACGGTAACAGCTGCGTGCATATCGGTCTGGTGGAGAAGGACGGTCACTATTACTCGGCACAGCTGCAGACCGGCTACAATTTTATGGACATACCGCCCTCCGACCGCTACGGCAAGTTCACCTGGCCTATCGCCACCATGAAGCCCAACCTCTACACCCACGGATTCGGTTACTATGAGTGCCGCTGCCGTCTGCAGCGACAGCCGGGCTGGTGGTCGGCATTCTGGCTGCAGTCCCCGAAAATAGGCTGCTCCCTTGATCCCGAGACCGACGGTACCGAGATTGATATCATGGAGAGCTTTGAGCCGGGCACGGTTATAAAGCATTGCGTGCACTACAACGGCTACGGCAAGAATCACGGTCAGGTCGACTCCCACCCTGGTCAGAATCCGAAGACGAAGCTCTCAGACGACTTCCATTACTTCGGTGTTGACTGGTCGGAGAATGGTTATACCTTCTATATCGACGGCGTGCAGGATGGTGAGACGGTTACCGGACCGGTATCCCGCGCACAGCATTTCATACTCATCTCAACCGAGTGTCAGGGTTATCGTCAAGGTGATCAGCCCTCCGAGGTATTAAAGAAGGCGATTCTGCCCGATGATTTCGTGGTGGACTTCGTAAGAGTATTCGACAGAATATAACCCAATGAAACAGCTTCAGCCCGGACGTTTGATTTCGTCCGGGCTGATTGTTTTATGGTTGGGATTATTCAGCGTCTTTTACAAACATGAAGGTATCGGCAGAGAAACTGTCGAGAGCCGCGGCTGCCGAGTCATACATCATTAGGGAAGTGGGATTCTTCGAATAGCGTCCGAACTGGCTGCCGACATACTGCACGAAAGTGTTGCCCGAGAAGGTCGGCAGCTCTTCGGTACGTGCAGCGCCGCAGTGAACCAGCATGTAACGGCTGCGGTCGAAGATGTTGTTCACAACAATATAGCCGTCAGCCGGATTGGCGTGATCCCAGCCCTTGAGGTGGGAAGCAGCAGTCTTGTCGGGACGCTGGTCGCCCCAGCCGTAGCCGGCGAAACGCATGATATTATCGCGAATGACTATGTTCTTCATAACCTGCTTATCGGTTGAATATTTGCTGTCGGCAGGTTTACCTGGAGTAAGGCTTTCGTCAAGGAAATATTCAATGGAATAGGTGCAGTATTCAATGAGATTGTTAATGTAGGTGACATTCACCATGGGAACAGGACTGCCGTTATCCCCCTTGAACTGGTGGGTCAGACCAGCATCGTAAATCTGATAGACATAGCAGTGATCCACCGTGAAGTCTTCGCAGGCCACATAGATTTCGACCGCGTTGCCAAAACGGGTGGTTGCATTTATACCCTGAATCGAGCCGCCTATCCAGCCGAATTCGCAGTAGCGCACCGTTAACCCCTTTCGGTTGGCTGTTCCGATTCCATGGGAGCCGCCATACTTCACAGCGATGTTGTCGAAGGTACAGTTGTCGCCGCAGGTGATAACATTGTTCTTCAGGGCGAAATCGATGCGGTCAAAACGCTCAGCAGGATTGCCTTCTGTCGATACAAGGTATATGCGCTTGTCGTCCAGGGAATGGTACATTTCAAGGTCATTCTTCAGCTCATCAAAGGTGCCCTTGAAATCAAGAGAACCGACAATTCGCTTCACCGACCACGCCTCACCGTCGTTGAAGACGATTAGTCCGCAGTCACGTTCGAATACTTCATCATATACCCAAAGGTTCTCATATTCGGTCGGCTTCCACTTGTCGGGCTGAGAGTAGTTTTCGGGAGAACCGTTGATTATTGGCTTGGGACCTTCGCCGTATGCGGAATAGGTGACGCCGGTCTGACCCTTGAGATTGCCGCGGAACACACCGCCACGCTCGAAGTAAACCACGTCTCCGGGCTTCAGGGGCGCACCATTAACCTGGTCAAGGGTTTCCCAGGCTGTCCCCGGGGTTTTACCGTCGCCGGCTATGGATCCGCTGTTGGAAACATAGAAGGCACCGCAACCCTCAGCCGGTTTAACGGTTGAAACCGAACCGAGAATTTCAGCCTTCAACGCTTCTGCTTTAGTGTCTATTCCGGCGAGGAAGGCTGCATCAGCGATCTTAATTCTGTCATTCATGCTTTTTACCTCCTCATCTTTTACATTAATGCTGAGAACGCCGCCGTCCGACGGAACATTATGAAGATACTTATCGATAAACCACACCGTCGCTTCTGAGGGCGGAAAGAGCAGTCCGCTGGTCGATATGACAATCATACTGCCGTCTGCCTTTACGCTGTAAACGTCGTCACTGACCGATTTGTCGACTGATATGGCAATGCCGGCGGAATATTTGCTTGCAGAATGGGGAGTGACCGTGGGTATCCGGTAACCGCAGAGGTCGGCGATTGAATCGGAGATCAGTGAGGCGCTCTCCGCCAGCGAATCTGGAGCTATTACCGCGAAGGAACGGATATCACTGCCATTGATGATAATGCTGTCGGCGGGATAAACCGCGCGGTGCAGCTCAATGTCACCCGGCGCCATAGCACAGATACGGTTTTCCGGATCGATGTACAGTCGGATAAAGGCTTCTACCGCATCGGCTATACCCTCACTGCCTGCCAAAATCTCAATACGGGAGGTTTCAAAGCGAATGAGCCAGTCGCCAAGCCGCATATCATCAAGGGCTCCGATGCTCTCATCGCGGTTGGTAAGACCAACGAGTATCTCCCGCTCGGTTCGCACATCGCCGGTGCGTTCGCTCTCGAAGTCGGTTTTTATGCCTATCTCAGCCCCGGTAGCGTCTATTATGGCCTTTCGAAGAGCAACGGCGGCGGAAGTTACTTCGGGCGAGGCGACGTCCGGTCGGACGATGACGTAATCGGTTGCACCGTCATGGGCGATAATCGTTAAATCATCGTCGGCAGTGCGTTTTTTACTATCCGTGCCATCGGCAGTGGAGCATGCCGATATAAATACGGCAAGCACCATGAGAAGCATGATGCCTGCCGCGGCACGGAGCTTCCGTATATGTCCGTGCATTTTATTAATCAGATTATTCGGCTATCAGGCTCAGAACATCGGTACGACGGAACCGGCGTAGGTGTCGTTAATGAAGGTTTTTACTTCCTCACTGGTCAGACACTCGATGAGGGCGAGAACCGCAGCGTCGTTTTCCATGCCTTCCTTCACGCATAGGATGTTGGCATAGGTAACTGCAGCAGAGGAATCCTGACTTTCGATGGCGATGGCATCCTTGGCAACGTTCAGACCTGCCTGGATGGCATAGTTGCCGTTTATCACAGCCATATCAACATCGGCGAGGGAGCGTGCAAGCTGAGCGGCTTCGACTTCCTTAATGTCAAGCTTCTTTGGATTCTCGGCGATGTCGAGAACTGTGGCGGTAAAGCCGACGTCGGCCTTCAGCTTTATCAGACCTTCCTGCTCCAAGAGCATGAGAGCGCGTGCTTCATTTGTGCCGTCGTTGGGAATGGCAATGGTGGCGCCGTCTTTAAGTGACTTGATTGCCTTGGTCTTTCCCGGATAGAGACCGAAGGGCTCGTAGTGAACCGCTGCGACCGATACAAGGTGAGTCTTGTTTTCTTCGTTGAAGTTGTCCATATAGGGCTTGTGCTGGAAGTAGTTTGCATCAAGTTCGCCGTCCTCTACGTTTTTGTTTGGCTGAACGTAGTCGGTGTACTCGATAATTTCAAGGGTGAAGCCCTTCTCAGCCATAATCGGCTTGCAGACCTCAAGAATCTCGGCATGTGGGGTAATGGATGCTCCGACGCGGAGGGTGTTGGGGTCGCGTTTCGGTTCGCATCCGACGATCGACAGTACGCAGAGCAGCGCAAGCATGAGTGCGGTCAGTGCGATGATTCTTTTTTTCATTGTGATACCTCCTGATAGTATTTTTTATGTGATTGCATTGGGAACGTTTTATCTGGCGCGCTTGTCGCCTGCCAATGAGATTCGCATGCCAAGTTCCTGGAAAACCTGAACGATTAAGACCAACAACAGCACGGTGACAAGCATAACATCGGTCTTGTATCGATAATATCCGTAATTTACCGCAATGGTACCGAGACCGCCGCCGCCCACGAATCCGGACATCGCAGTGTAACCCAGTATGGTAGTCACGGCAATCGCGCTTCCTATAATAAGTGAAGGGGTAGCCTCAGGCAGCATCACTTTCCAGACTATCTGTATCGGTGTGGCGCCCATGGAATGAGCGGCTTCTATTACACCGGCATCCACCTCACGCAGCGATGACTCCACCATACGTGCGATGAAGGGTGCCGCCGAGATGACCAGAGGGACAACGGTTGCCGTCGAGCCTATTGTGGTTCCGACCACAAGACGGGTAAAGGGCAGAACCAGTATAAGAAGTATGATAAAAGGAATGGAGCGCATCAGGTTTACGATAAAACCCAGAATAGCGTTGAACCAGGGCAGGGGAGTAACGCCGTCTTTTGCTGTAGTGACAAGAAGTATACCCACCGGCAGACCTATTACGTAAGCCAGCAGGGTGGAAAAGAGGGTCATATAAAGGGTCTCGATTATACCCCAGCCTATGGCTTTCAGCAGTTCGGGTGTGAAAATCGACAAATCCATTATATCAATCCTCCTGTCTGATGGTTTCTTCGGTGAAGGGTATACCCTTGACTGTCAGATAGGCGAGAACACGCTTTCTGGAGGATTCACTTTCGGGTAGCTGTAGCAGCATCTGTCCCAGTGCGGTGCCGTTTACATTTTTGGTGTTGGCGTACAGGATGTTGACCGGAGTCTGACACTCCAGTATAAGATTTGCGATGACCGGCTCAAAAGAGGACTTGCCGTCAAAGACGATACGCACACAGTGCTCGCCGTTAAAAAGGGTCTCACGGGGACCTTCGGGGAATATCAGCTTCCTTGCGATTTCTGATTTCGGACGAATAAAGATTTCGTCAACATCACCTACCTCAGCGATTTTGCTGTGGTCGATTATAGCGACCCGGCTGCAGATTTCCTCGATTACGCTCATCTCATGGGTAATTATGATGACCGTAATACCGAGCTTGCGGTTGATATCCTTTATCAGGGCAAGAATTGAAGCCGTGGTTGTGGGATCCAAAGCCGAGGTGGCCTCGTCGCAGAGCAGCACCTTTGGTTCGGTTGCCAGCGCCCTCGCAATGGCAATACGCTGTTTCTGTCCTCCCGAGAGTTGAGACGGATAAGCCTTTTCGCGATCAGCAAGCCCGACGATCTGAAGGAGCTCGCGCGCCCGCTCCAAAGCTCTTTCCTTAGGTACACCGGCTATTTCCAGCGGGAATGTGATATTCGCCAGAGCCGTACGCTGCATAAGCAGGTTGAACTGCTGGAAAATCATACCCATAGAGCGGCGTCGAATACGCAGCTGCGCAGGGGTAAGGGAGGATAAACTTTCACCGTCGAAGATAACGTCGCCCTCGGTGGGGCGCTCCAGGAAGTTGATACAGCGGACAAGGGTGGATTTACCCGCTCCACTGAGACCTATTATACCGAATATCTCGCCGGAGTATATAGATAGATTGATATTTTTAAGTGCGGTTACCGAACCGGATTTCGATGTGAAGGTCTTGCCAAGCCCTTCAATACGGATGAGCTCATTCTTTCGTTGTATAATGCTGTCCATAATGCCCGGTTACCTGCTGTTTCAGTCGCTTTTGAGCTTACCACCGCCTGCCATGAGGTCGGTAAGTTCCTGTATTCTCTCAATTGGGAACGGCGGCTCTGCCAGCGGTCTCATAGCTATTGACATCAGCTTCATAGGGTTGTCATCGGCAGCTACACGATTTGAGTCAAGTTTGCCGCAGTATTTGCAGCGGTGGATAATTGCCCACTCGCCGCCCTTGCGGACCCAAACCGCGATAGGTTCCATCACGCCGCCGCAATCTGAGGCGCGGTCGCCCGGCTCCTCATCCACATGTAATGAAGAGAGACAGTTCACACAATGATTGCGGTGCTCGGTGCCGGCGTTGTCGGGTGTATTAAGTCTTCCGCACACCCTACAGGTAAACGGCTCATCGCAGGCATGGGTTTTATAATAACCTTTTTCGGTCATTTCGTATTTTTTACGCTTGTTTTCCCGGGTCATGTCGAAGAGTCCCTTTCAATATTTACATATATGCATTATATCACCCGTTTTCAGTCGTGTCAAGTCGTGACGGTCACAAACTGGAGTAATAATGCTTAAAACCGCCGAAAAACCTAATATAACATTTCAAAAAATTTATAAAATGTTAACAACTTGACACCTAGTGTATTAACAATAATGACATAAAATTATAAAAAGCGAAGCTGTGCCTGAAACAATACAAAGGAGAATAATCGGTATGAAAAAACGTATTATCGCACTTCTGATGGCTGTTGTCTTTTGCATTTTAGCTATGACCGTGGTTTCCTTTGCAGATGGCGGCGTAATTGACGATAGTTTCAAGAAGCCTCCGACCTGGATTGGTCCCGGTCCTGGTCACAAAACGCCTGCTCCTCTATATCCTGCAGGACATCCCTGTGCTTACCGCACCTATCCGTATACCTCCTGCTACCCTTATTGTCCGTATCCCTACTACGCAGGTTACCCCTACTACGCAGGCTATCCTTACTATGCAGGCTACCCCTATTATCCGTGCTCCCCCTACTATGCAGGCTATTCTTACTTCGGCGTATACCCGGTTACCGTGGCTCCGATTGTAATTGTTCCCACTGTTGTATTCAAGGAAATCGCACCGGGTCAGAATATTCTGACAATTGCCGATACATGCATCACCTATGAATATCTTAAAAATGTTCGCTTCATAACAAACGGCGGTGTTATATCCGAACCTTCGTTCTATGTGAGCGATAACATTGTAATGCTTTCCGGCTTCGTTCCGGTGCGTACCGGTTATATCTTCGAAGGTTGGTTTGCCGATGTTAATTTCGAGCACCGCATCTTAAAGGTAATGAAGAACCAGGAAATCAATCTCTATGCCAAGTGGACTGTTGTTCCAGTCGAGCAGATTGGCGGCTGACAATACGAATAATTCCCGGAGCTGCCGAAAATATCGGCGGCTCCTTTCGTTTTTTATCAGCAAATTGCACCCGATTATTATTGCGAAAGCAGATATTTTGCGCATTATGTCAAAAACGCTGTATTAAGTAAAAAAACGTAAAAAGGTATTGACATTGCTCATATAAATATGCTATACTCTCTCCACGCGTGATTACGGTTCAAAATTCCGCTGTCAACATCGGCGGGTACCTAAATCAGCGAATCTGACGCCCCGACCGCGTGAGAAAGTCGGCGGGCGTAAAAGAAAGAGAGGTGCTTTTCGTGTTCGCAATTATCGAAACTGGCGGAAAGCAGTACAAAGTTCAGGAAGGCGACGTCATCTTCATAGAGAAGCTTGAGGCTGCCGAGGGAGAGTCGGTTACTTTTGACAAGGTTCTGGCTCTGAATGCAAACGATTCCTTTAAGGTTGGTGCGCCTTATGTTGAGGGTGCAACCGTTACCGCTGATGTTATAAAGAACGGCAAGGGTCGCAAACTCCACATCATAAGATACAAGCCCAAGAAGAACTCAAAGAAGAAGGTCGGTCACAGACAGCCCTATACCAAGGTTCAGATCAGCAAGATCGCAGGCTGATGACCAAAGTTACGTTTTTCAGGCGGGATGGTATTTACTACGGCTTCAAGGAAACCGGACATACCGGCTACGGCGAATCGGGTGACGATGTGCTCTGCGCAGCACTGTCGGCAATGACGATGCTCATCATAAATGCAATTGAGGTATCCTACGGCTCTTCTGTCGATTATACAATAGACGAGGAGACCACCGATATCAAGGTTGTAGCACGGGGAGCGTTGCCAGAATATGAGTCGGACGAATGCAAGCGCTTTGCCATATCCGGTCTGATACAGGCGTATTATTTCCAGCTTAACGACTTGCTTGAAGAATATTACGATTTTATTGACGTGGATGAGACGGAAGATGAGGAGTAATCCCCTTCCAATTAACTAAATCGGAGGTCAGACCAATGTTAAAGATTAGTTTACAGTTTTTTGCACATAAGAAGGGTGTCGGTTCAACCAAGAACGGGCGCGACAGCGAGTCTAAGCGTCTCGGTGTCAAGCGTTCCGATGGTCAGCCCGTTGTTGCAGGCAACATTATTGTCAGGCAGCGCGGGACCCACATTCACCCCGGCAACAATGTCGGTATCGGCAGAGACGATACGCTTTATGCATTGATTGACGGAAAGGTCAGGTTTGAGCACATCACCCGCAGCAGAAAGTGCGTTAGTGTATACGCCGAGTAATATCCTGATTAAGGAATGCCGCCGGCAGAAAATTGAAAAAACACACTAAGCGACCGGGTTATCCGTAAAGGGTAACCCGGTCGCCTTCATTTCCTGTAATCGGTGTGTCAGCATGATTGTTTTTCATTCCGTAGCTCTGATAAGCTGATCCACTGGAGCAATTGCAAAATCAACATTTCCCGTTACGGTAGAAGTGAAGGTCACCCACTCGTCATCCCAGACAAAACGAGGATGCGGGTCGATGTGATAAGGGCAGGGATTTTCGGGCGTCCAACCGCCTACAATCGGGTTGTAGGTAATAA
>Ga0123335_1002959_pt1 | contig 24433 bp, 29 predicted proteins | sample BiotimSIPDNA_2_FD_89707 | JGI IMG/M metagenome (GOLD analysis project Ga0123335, IMG submission 89707) | Anaerobic biogas reactor microbial communites from Washington, USA - Biogas_R2 time_0 SIP DNA | ecosystem: Engineered > Bioreactor > Anaerobic > Unclassified | place: Washington, USA...
AACTCCTTTCATTCGGCAAAACGACTGCACAACAACTCCAATTAGACTCCCATAGGATACTGCACTGCCAGGAAATAACAAACCTTTTTACTCAAGATTGTCACCTATTGACTCCTATGCCCACCTTGGACAGCCTTCCACACCCCGCGGCAACACTACCGCAACCCATTCCACTAATTTCAAGCCCCTTTTTGCCCCTTTTTTGAATTTTCGGACTTAATCTCCTCTTCGCCTCCTTCCTCGGCGTGCTTAACGACCAAAAAATCAGGCACAAAACATCACCTGATGAAAAAAAATCACATTTTTCACAAAAAATCGTGTTTTTTTGTTTGCACTAATAGAATACCCCATTATTTTAGGGGCTGTACGGGGAAAAATGGGGAAAACAGGTGAAATTAGGGGATTTTAGAGCGTCTTAGTCGTGAAGCGGTCAAATGAGCGAGCAAGATCAACAATCCATTCGCACATTTCTCAGCGAGTTCACATGCGTTGTGGACGCGCAACGGCGGCTTGCGCTTCCGAAGCTGTGGCGCCTTGACTCCGACACGGAGAACACCCGCTTTTTGATTTCGCCGGGACCGGGTCCCAGCATCAACTTCCATACATTCGATCATTTCCAGGAACTCCTAAGGCGAGCGATGAGCGCGCCGGAAGACGAAGAAAGCCAAAACTACCTGACTCAAACTGCAGCCTACTCCTCGGTGGTGACCCTTGACAAGCAAGGCCGCTTCTCGCTGACACCGCAACTGATGGAGTATGCGGGAATCACGGACAAGGTGATCTGCGTGGGGGTTTGGACCTACGGCAGAATCATGTCACCTGAAAACTATGCGGCAAACAAAGTCCCGCTCTCTCAAAGCATCAGCTATCAAAGTTCACTCAAGCCAAAGGCTACCATAACAGAAACCAAAGTCTCAGTAACCGAAACATTATGACCTTCCAACACCAGCCAGTGCTACTAGGGCAAACCGTCGAGATCATCGCCGGCTGCAATCCAGCGCGGATACTGGACGGTACCCTGGGAGGTGCAGGACATTCATCCGAATTGCTCAAGCGATTGCCAGATGCGACGCTGCTCGGAATTGACCGCGACCAGGTCGCCCTCCAAGCCGCAGCGCAAAAGCTCCAGCCATACCAGGACAGGACAAAGCTTGTCCAAGCCACCTTTTCACAGATGACTCAAGTTGCAAACAAAATCGGTTGGACGTCCGTCGACGCCATCCTGCTGGACATCGGGGTTTCATCGCCCCAGATCGACACGCCCGAACGAGGGTTCTCCTTCAGGCAAGACGGTCCCCTTGACATGAGAATGAACAAGAACGACGCCGTCACGGCGGCCGACATACTCAATACATCAACCCAGGAAGACCTGGAAACCATCATCAGGGACTACGGCGAGGAACGCAAGGCGAGGCAAATCGCCAGGGCAATCGTCAAGCGGCGGGAACGCTCGCCTTGGCGCAACACCCGCGAACTCGCCCAGCTGGTCGAAGACGTGGTCGGCTTCAAAAACCAACATGGTCTTCCGCCGGCGACCCGTACCTTCCAGGCCTTGAGGATCGCCGTCAACCACGAACTGGAGGAACTGGAGAACGCACTGCCCAGTGCGATCAGGCTCCTGTCCCCAGGCGGAGTCATCGCAGTCATTACCTTCCATTCACTGGAAGATCGAATCGTCAAACAAACGTTCCAACACGAAGCCGCTACTTGCGTATGCCCCCCGAAAATGCCTTTATGTACCTGCAATAAAATCCAAACCTTAGAACTGATCACCAAAAAGCCGATTACGGCAGACGAGGACGAGATCAGGCAAAACCCAAGATCGTCATGCGCCAAGCTAAGGGCCGCCAGACGAACCGATCAACCAACAGACAAAAAACCTGACAACCAGGAATCAATAACCAACAAGTCGAACCTCGGGAGGCAACAGTAAATGGCTACCATCAAAACACACAGGGCGAAAGCCTCGAAACTCAACACCCAAATCTCGCAGAAGAACGCCCAGCAGGTTCTCCCCTGGTTCATCTCGATCGCGATCTTCGTCGCCATCATCTCAATCATACCTATATACAATATACAGTATAAACAGAAAAACACGGCGGTGGCAAAGGAAATTCAGCTCCTCAGAACGGCGATCGAACAAAAAAGCACGGAACTCAAGAACCTGGACGCCAGATTGGAACGCCTGAAGAACGCATCGCTCAAGAAGTACGCACCCCAATACGGACTCCAGAAGGCCGAAGCCGTCCAAATCGTCAAACTCACGACCCATTCATCGCAAGACAACGAGCAATTCGCTGTTTTGGACAGCAACCAAAATTCCCATTTCATCAATTCAACCGCCAGTAACTTCTAGTATTTCCCAAGCATGATGACAACCCAGGACCCAGGCAACTCAACCACAAGACTCCAGCACGCCCTGGCCATCGCCAGGCAGGTGCTGGCCAGGCTTGCGTCCGCCCTCGTCCTGACGGGAAAATCCATCGCCAAGGCCTGGAAATCACTCTCGGTTTTCGCATCAGAGCTGGAGCCGTCAGACGAACCCCTGCCCAATTCAGTACGCTACACCGCCATCGCAAGGTACTCCCTGGTATTCATCATTTTCGCCACGTGCCTCGCCTCACTCATCAGCCATATCTACAACCTGCAAGTCACAGAACATGAAAAATTCGAGAAATTCGCCAGGCAACGTTGCCTGAAAACAAAATGCACGACCGGCATGAGAGGATGCATCTTCGATAAGGGCAACAACTTGCTTGCAGGCAATATCACCACCCAGGACATCCTCGCGGAACCCAAGAGGATCCCGAAAAAGAAACTCTTCGAAACCATCGCCGCACTCTCGGAAACCCTCGATATCAAACCTTCGGAAATCGCAACGAAATTCTACAAGATCGCCAATACGGACTTTGACATCACGCTCTCAGACCAGGTGGACCCAGCGACGGCGCTGGCCATCCAGGCGCTCAGGAACCCGCTGGTCACCATTACGCAAAACCCACATAAAAACCTAAATAAACCAGGCAGGCCGACATTTACCGTCAATGTCAACCTGGATAACATCAAAAATCTGGAATACCACATGCCAACCATCCTTGAAGTGGCGCAAAAGCTCGGCTTGAGCGAAAAAGAAACTGCGGAGATCGTCAAGGGCAAGCAGGGCATCGCCCGCCCGAGGCAAATCGTCGTCAAGCGTGACGTCGACTACATGACTGCCGTCAGGTTGAACGAGCGGCTTGAGAAGATCAAGGCTCCGGGGATTTCCGTCAAGAAGAGCAGCATTCGTTGCTATCCCCAGGGTCGGATGCTTTCCAACCTGATCGGTGTCCTGGACGAACACCAGCAGGGCGCGACTGGCATCGAGTCTCTTTTCGAATCCTATCTGGCTCCGACCCACGGCCATGTCACCTACATCAAGGATGCCAGGGGCAGACGCCTGCCACTGGAGGAAACGGTTCGCGAATTGCCTGCGGTCAATGGCTATGATGTCCACCTGACCATCTGCAGGGAAATCCAAAGCATCGCCGAAGAGGAGCTGGCGAAGGTCGTCGAAGCACGCAATCCAAAGCGGGCATACGCGATTATGATGGAACCTTCCACGGGAGCGATTCTCGCAATGGCCCAATATCCCGATTTCGATCCCAACGACAGGACAAGCATCACGGATCCCATTGCGATGCAACCCCACGCCCTAGTTGAATGTTTCGAACCAGGTTCGATCATGAAGGGCATCGCCCTCTCCTATGCGATCAGCACGGGAGCCGTCAATCTGGACACGACATTCTATTGCGAGCAAGGCGCCTGGAGATTCGCCGGAAGGATACTCCATGACACCCATAGCTACGAAGACCTGACCATCCTGGAAATCATCAAGAAATCCAGCAATATCGGCACAGCGAAGGCCGCGATCGAAACTGGAGCCGACAAGCTCTACGCAGGACTCGCCGCCTTCGGCTTCGGCAAGGCGCCCAAACTGGGCTTCTATCCCAATGGCCAGCAGCCTGTCGTCTTCAGAAAGGAAGCAACCGGCATCTTCAGACCCCTGGAACGCTGGGACTCCCTTTCCATCTCGAGATTCCCGATCGGACAAGGAATCTCCTGCTCGCCAATCCAAATGCTCCAGGCCTACGCAGCCATCGCCAACAACGGCGTCATGATGCAACCCTACATCGTTGACCGAATCGTTGACGAACACGGCGTCGTGACACGATCCGTCCCCATGGTCAAAGGACAGCCAATCTCGCCAAGAGCCGCAAGGCAAATGACCGAGGCGTTGATGGAAGTCACAACCAAGGGAGGAACTGCAACGCGAGCCGCCATCAAAGGATACAAGGTCGCAGGAAAAACCGGCACCGCCGAAATCTGGGCAGGAAAGCAATACTCCACGACTGACGTGGTCGCCTCCTTCATTGGATTCGCCCCCGCCGAAAACCCGGCCTTCGTCCTGATCGTATCGATCAACACCCCAAGGCCAAAAGCCCACGGAGGTACGATCGCCGCACCTGCCTTTGCGAAAATCGCCGAAAGAACCCTAAAGCACCTCTTGATCCAGCCAACAGAGCCAATCGATCAAGTCGCAAGCCAAAATTCACCACAATTTCAACGGAGGTAATCACATTTTTCTGGTTAAAACAACTTTTTTCCGAGAAAAATCAAAAAAATTGTTTTAAAAACTTACATTTTTGCGGAATCATGCTATCTTTAGTGGTTTTACGATTTATTGTAAAGTAGTTGTGTCGAAAATGCTTTTCCGCGAGGGGAAGCGTGCTCTTGCAATTTTACAACCGGTCTTGGAGTCTACCATCAGTTTCAGCGTCAACAACCTCTGCCCACCCGTTGTGGTGCACGTGAACGGCCTGGGACTCAGCATCAGGAGTCAGGAATGTGCTGACCTTTACTCCCTGATGACTGGCTAGTGGAGACACTTGGCTGGATTACATAAGGGCTACTTAGTTAGCCGAGGTCGCCATCCTAGCCCACGAATCGGGGTTGCCCTACCCCTTCGCGAACGCAGGCTCTGGCGACCTGCCTTTTTTATTAACCTTGGGTGATTCAAATGACACAGAACAAAAAAACCAAGGCTCCTGTGGAAGCTCTGCGCAAGGGGCTGCAAATCCTCGAACTCCTCAATGCAGACTGGAGACGAGAAGGCATCCCTCTCGCACAAATCGCCCAGCAAATGGGGCAAAACAAAACAACGATCCACAACCTCCTCAAAACTCTTGTGATTTGCGGATTCGCAGAAAACAACGACGGAATCTACACGACAGGATGGAAGGTACGAAGACTCGCCAAGGAACAACTCGCAGGCGATATCGTCAACCAAAACCAAAAGTGGATCGGAGCACTGGCTGTACTAGCTGAAAAAATCGAGGAACCACTCGTGCTGGCAAGCCTGATTCAGGGGAGGCGGCAAGTCATCGCAAGGGCAGAATCAACGCAATCCGTTCAAGTCAACAGCAAATTCTGCGAGCAGAACGATATGACCACCTGGGAAACGGTTACCGGACGAGTCCTCGCCGCTTACGCGCTCGAACAGGAAAAGCTCCAGCTCTTCGAGACGGACGGAATCCCCGGAAGACGCTGGAACGGACTCTCGACGATCGAGGAAACACTCGAGGAACTTGACAGGATCAAGGCTAACGGAATCGCCATCGATGCCGAAGGCGAGGTATTCTCCGCCGCAGTCCCGATCATGACCCCGGATGGCTCCGTGTTTGCCGCGCTGGGAGTTTACCTCCCCATGTTCAGAATCTCCCCATACAGGCGAAGCTGCATCCTCAAACTCCTCAAGGAAGGCGCAGAAACCCTGGCAAGCCTGATACGCAACAGCTGAACAAAGACGCCTTGGAGACTTCCTTCGTCGAAGCAAGAAGAAACCACAGGCCCAGCAAGTCACATCAAGCTTAACGATGCCTTGAACTTGCGGGTTTTCAGGCTAAACTAAGGAGCTGTCCAAAAATCACTTTTTCACCTAGAGCAAGCCTCGCAACCCAAGATTTCCCATGCCCAAGAAACAGCACCAGATTGACGCGTCAATCCTTGCCAACACCCACCTTCAAGGCGAGTATTTCCGACTTGACCTCAACGCCCCCGAAATTGCCCGAGATGCCCGTCCCGGTCAATTCATCCATCTTCAGGTTCCGGACCTGGAGCATCGGATCCTCAGGCGTCCTTTCAGCATATTCGACACCGACCCGCAATCCGGTCGCCTATCGATCGTCTACAAGACTGTTGGCGAGGGCACATTCAAGCTGAGCACCTGTGTCGCCGGCCAGAATGTCAACCTGATTGGTCCGCTAGGCATCGGCTTCACGGAGCCAACTGGCAACCAGCGTTCGATTTTGGTCGCAGGCGGTTTCGGTTGCGCCGCCACATTCCTCTTCGCCAAGCGAGCTGCCATCAAGCCTGTTGTCCTGATTGGAGGACGCTCAAGCATTGACATCCTGCTCCAAGACGAATACAAGGCATTGGGATGCGATTTGCGAATCTCCACCGATGACGGCACGCTGGGACACAAGGGACTGGTCACCGACCTCCTGAAAGTCGCGCTCAAGGAAATGCCCGGCGCACTCGTCGCGTCATGCGGGCCAAATCCAATGCTCAAGGCAGTTGGAAACATCGATGAAAACGCTGAAATCAGCCTGGAGCAGCCGATGTGCTGCGGTGTCGGTGCTTGCTTTGCATGCGTCATCAAGCTCAAGGACGACAATGACGATGGCTGGCGATTCGCCCGTTCCTGCATGGAAGGCCCAGTCTTCAAGGCGCACAAAGTCTGGTGGGACTAAAAATCGACAATCTTCGCAAAGAAGGACAGACCATGACAAACAAACCACAATTCGGAATCGGCGTCGGAATGGGTTTTGACACAGTTTCAGTCTCCGACCAAATCAAGGCGATTGCCAAGGCGGGGTACGACGCCACCTTCACAGGCTGGAGCGACGGGTGTGACATACAAGGCTGGGCGGACGAAATCAAGGCCAACAACCTGATCTTCCAATCCGTGCATGCGCCCTTCGGAAAGGTTGACAAAATCTGGGAAACCGACCAGGAAGGCGTGGATCAAATCGCCATGCTGATCCGTTGCCTGGACGATTGCGCCAAGGTCGGCGTCAAGATCATGGTCGCCCATGTGATCATCGGAATGGATAGGCACTCGCCCAACGACCGAGGTGTGCAACGCTTCAGGAGGCTTGTCGAGGAAGCCGAAAAAAGGAACGTCGTCGTCGCCTTTGAAAACACGGAGGGTCTTGAATACCTGGAAGCCGTGATGAACCAATGCAAGGATTCACCCGCCTGCGGATACTGCCTGGACACGGGACATGAACTCTGCTACAACTACGGCAAGGATACATTGGCGCTTTTCGGAGACAAGGTTGTCGCCACGCATATCAACGACAACTTGGGGATGACTGACGCCAACACGATGACTTGGCATGACGACGCGCACCTGCTGCCCTTCGACGGCATCGCAGACTGGCCCAACGTCAAGGCGCGCCTGGACAAGGCAAACTACGACGGCATCTATACGATGGAATTGACACGAAACAGCAAGCCAGGCAAGGATACCCATCGAATCTACCAGGACTGGTCGCTGGACACCTTCCTCCAGGAAGCCCTCAAGCGCGCCAGGAAAATCTTCGGTTAACCTATCCTTCATAAAAGCACCCCAGGAGTCCCCATGCGAATCACAGCCTTGATCGTCGCCTGCCTCGCCCTGTTGGCCACCGCCCAGGAAAGCCCCAAGCCAAGCAACGCAGTCAGCCTTCAGTTGCCACAGGCCATCTACGCTGTGCCTAACGTGGAAATCAACGTCTATTTTGACAACATCATCCTCGCGATCAATCCAGACAACTATGTCTTTGACGTGGATTGTCGAAAAGGAACCAACCAGCAAAAACGCTGGACGTACGTACCCACTCCAGAAGACAAGGGAACCTACGATTGGTCCATCACGGTCATCGGGCAACAGGGAATCGTCGCCGAAGCCAAGACAAAATTGGTTGTGACAGCGGAAGACTCGGGCGTGGGGAAATCGACGACCGTCCTGATCGTCGGAGACAGCCTGACCAATGCCACCGTGTATCCTACCAGGCTGTTCGAGTTGATGAAAGGCGACAAGAACCCCGCCTTTCGGATGATTGGCACCAACGGTCCTGGCGGCAAGCCGCAGCCCGAAGGCGTCGCCCACGAAGGCTGGGGCGGCTGGACCTGGGGCACGTTCCTGTACAAGACCAAGGCAAGCAAAGCCGTCAATCCCCCGCCCTACGACAGACCAAGCGCCTTCCTGAAAATTGACGAAAACGGACAAGGCATCTTCGATTTCCAAATGTACCTGGACAAGACCAACAATGGAAATCCGCCTGATTTCATCATGGTCCAACTGGGCGTCAACGACGTATTCGCCGCCAAGGACGACAACATCGAAAACACATGCAAAGCGATCATGAACAATGCTGACAAACTTATTGCAGAGTTCAGGAAAGGAGCGCCTAACGCACTTATCGGCGTCGGACTCGTAACGCCAGGAGCAAAATCACAGGACGCCTTCGGAGAAAACTACAAGTGCGGGCAAACCCGGTGGCAGTACAAGAAAAACCAACATCGGCTCAATCAGGTGATGCTTGAAAAATTCAGCGGCAAAGACCCAAAGGTCATACTGATCCCTACCAGCATCAATCTGGATTGCGAAAACAACTACCCGACGAGACATGACGTCGTCAACCTCGGAAACAACCAGAAAATCACCCGTCAAAACAACGGTGTCCACCCATCGGCGGCAGGCTATCGCCAAATGGGCGATACCTACTACGCCTGGCTCAAGGCGGCACTCAACAACGACCTGATCCCCTAGCATATGAATGCTGAATGCTGAATGCTGAATGACAAGTCCGACCCCGTCCAACTAGGAATGCGCCATGTTTAGCCGCTTTAGCGGCGACACCGCTTGAGTACAAGCACCCGGGGTGCCCGTGCCTGAAACCGTCCCGCTCTGCACCAGGGCAAATTTGCCCGACCCTGCCGGCCCCGTCCGACCCCGTCCAACTAGGAATGCCCCATGTTTAGCCGCTTTAGCGGCGACAACGCTTGAGTACGAGCACCCGGGATGCCCGTACCTGAAACCGTCCCGCTCTGCACCAAGGCAAATTTGCCCGACCCGCCCGACCCGCCCGACCCGTCCGACTAGGAATGCGCCATGTTTAGCCGCTTTAGCAGCGACACCGCTTGAGTACAAGCACCCGGGATGCCCATACCTGAAACCGTCCCGCTCTGCACCAAGGCAAATTTGCCCGACCCGTCCGACTTGTCCGACCCGTCCGACTTGTCCGACCCGTCCGACTTGTCCGACCCGTCCGACTTGTCCGACCAGTCCGACCCGTCCGACTTGTCCGACCTGTCCGACCAACCTGCTTCGCCACCCCCAAAAAACGCCCGTCATCTTCGCAACTTCTTCCACTTCCTCGCGCGCATTACTTTCAGGGGCGGAGGTCCCCTTACGGTTGGGTGGGCTAAAGCCTTGTTTGCACCACTAAAAAATTGCGTTTTTTGGGAAAATTTCAAGCGAGAATCATGCACTATCATCGACAAACATCGGCAATCTTCCAGATTCACAACCCATTTGGTAATCCGGATGATTCTTGATGACTCCGAACGATTAGCAGGTCATTTCCCCACACCTGTTTGAGTACGCAATAAAAGTAATCAAACTTCGCCCTGAGCACCCGGACTCCGCCTGTCCCGGCAAGGGGAGGCCGCGCGGCAAAAATCTCGCATCCTCCGCGTAAATCAAGGAATCAGCTTAAGTACGAGCACCCCAGGTGCCTGTACTTAAGCTGTTGTCATGACGTCAACTGCTTTTTTAGGGTGACTTCACTCCAAGGCAACTTGTGCCCAATCGCATCTATTCGCGGTTCCCTTTTTTAGGTTTACCCGCGAGAATCCGACGTGGATTGTCAACCGTGATCTTCCGAAGCTGGTCTTCCGAGATTCCACGTTCTTTCAATCGCGGCAGGACGACGTCCGCCACGACGCACAGCCCTCTCAGGTCGTCGTGAACCGAACCGGGTCGCCTGTCATTGGGATACTTGCCATTCCACTTGTCCTCGCAACAAATGTAGTCATGGGAGAGCACAAGTTTGTCTGCGTATCCCCTCATGCAAAGCTCAGCCACCATATCAGCCTTTTTCAGTGCACCATCACCTTGCCTGAAGATCCTGTCGCAGCACAAGTAGGTTCCCTTTTGCAGGAGTTCCAACGGATAATCCAGCTTATAGCTATCCAGGCAATGCCCGACGACTATGGATTCCGCAGGCACACCCCACTCCTTTAGCCTGTCCACCGCTTCAAGACCGTTGCGATAACCCGCATTCGTATGGACATAAATCGGCAACCCGCAACTCATGCTCACCAATGCGGCAACATGCAAATACCGGACATCCTCATCGGTCAACTGGGCACGCTCCACCGCGGCCTTATATATCGCAGGACGCACTCCGCTCTCCCCGATCCCGTCGACGACTTCGTCAATGAAATAGGAAGCCAGCACATCGGCAGGCATCCGCATGAACGCGAAATCCCCAGGGTAGTACATCCCCGTCGATATGCATATCGGCATGCCGCTTTCCCGTGAAATCCGTCCGATCAGCTCCACGTCCCGCCCCAAATTCAAGGCCGTACCATCGACGATTGCCCCCACTCCTGCGGCTTTGGCGATCGCCAGCCGTTCCAGCGATCGCGCCACGACAAGCTCTTTGTCCAGCCACGCATCTCCGAAGAACTTGGTCATCACCGGCGAAGACGCGATGATGTGCTCGTGCATCAACGTCATTCCATCCCAATTGCCTTCGCTTTTGCCCAAAACCGTTTCCATCATCAACTCCACCTTGGTTATGGTTTCTTACTATCCGCCGCATTCATCCGGTATGACGCATTCCTCGTTCAACCGCAACAATGCACGAGTCCACTCATGCAACTCGCGCCAATTGCCATCCGTCAACCTGGGTGCCTCGCCACCCAACGCCATCTCAAGCAAAGCCTGAATCTGACGCGCAGTCTCCGGCGAATCCTCGTAGTCAGACAGCCATCCCCCCTCGCGCAAATATACCAGTATGACGCCGGTTACAATTGCCTCAGGCAACAAATCACCCGACGACAATCGCTCAAAACCTATTTTCATCGCCTGAAACAGATACGGACAACCCAGGCCAGGAAGCATATTAGCCAAACCGAATCGAGACAGCCAACACCCAGCGGAATATCGCTCGTACACGCGACTCACCCCGCCGTAGTCGGCTAAAACCTCGACAGTCTCGCATCGCTTCAACTCGCGCCCATTGTCCAGATACGTCACTTGAAGCAAGCGAAACAAGCCAAACTCAACACCGCCACGACGGCCACTCCCACTCCCATAGACCATGAATGACATGCGACCGCTTGAAGGTGTCACCCCATTGGCGATGATCTTGCTGTCGCCGACCCGAGTCGTACGCAAGACCAAGAATTCAGTTGACTGGTTGTCAGCCATTGATTTCCTGCCCTATCACCATTCTGAAATTGCCTTTAGCCGCACCAAGGCATCCTGATTGCCACACAATTTCCGCATCAGGTCGATTTCTGCCTCTAGGTCACGCCGACTTGCGATTTCCTCTTTGCTGTGATTGCCTTTGGTTGGCATCAACAGCGGGAAGACGAGCCCTGTCAAGCCCGCCCTCGGGAACGCCACAGCATCGGTACCGCTGTAATTGTAGATCTCGGCCTGGATATCAACTCCCAGTTCCGAGCACAGTTTCGTGAATTCATCAACTACGACTTGTCCCAGGGCAACCGACTTGTCCGTCACCGTCAACACCGGACCATGGCCAAACTTGATTTCCTGGTCGTCATCCACATACGTGGCATCCAGGCAAAACACAATGTCAGGCTTGTAGTGATTAGCCAAAACCGACGCGCCAAAGCCCGTGAATTCCTCTCCACCGGTCACCGCAAGTGCCACATCGATGCCAGAAGCCCAATCCAGTGAACGCGCCAACTCGCACAGAACAAAGCAACCAAGACGATTATCCAAAAACGGCCCCTTCAAAAAATCGCCGTCTTCCCGAAGGGTACCCTCAAAGCAAACACGGTCGCCACGACAAAGTTCTTCATCGCATCGCAGGAACCTATCGGATTCTTCGCAGCGCAATTCCCCTTTGAACTTGAGTCTCCCGCGCTTGACGACAACCGGCACGTCAATTCCTTCTTCAACATTCGGCTTGCCGAGTTCGACTACGCTGCCGACGCCTTCTTTAATCGATTGCACGATATAGCCTGGCGAGTCCGCATGGGCGCAGATCAACACCGTCGGTTCCGCACCGCGATTTTTGCCGTTTCTGGCGACCAGAGCATATCGTCCCAAGGATGCAGTATGCAAACCGCAATCTCGAAACGCCTCCTTCATCACTGCCATCACCTCGTCCTCGTCCCCAGTGGTCGAATGGCACTCCACCAAACGCCTCAGCAGTTCCGCATCCATTTCCTTCATATCTCCTTGTAGCCAGTCGTAGGGACGACAGACATGCGCTGATTATCCAAGGCAATCGCATTCATATTCCGCATGCTGACGTTGAAAACCAGTCCCATGCACATCAATGTGGAAACCATACTGGAGCCACCATAACTTAGGAACGGCGCCGTCAACCCGGTCGTCGGCAACCAGCCGCTGACGACACCGATGTTGATCACCGCCTGGAAGGGAATCAAAATACCCACCCCCAGGCAGATCAGCAGTCCTACCTTGTCATGGCAACCGCGCGAAATGCCCACAACGCACATCAGGAACAACGCATAGAGCGACAAGACCAGCAACACTCCCAGGAATCCAAGCTCCTCGCCTAGAACCGCCACGATAAAGTCCGTATGGGATTCGGGCAGATAGTTGTTTTTCATCAGGCTTTTTGTAAATCCCCGCCCTTTGAGTCCTCCGCCGCCCAGCGCCATTTCTGAATGGTCCAGCTGGTACCTGTCTCCCTTGTCCTTGCCGCCTGAAGACGGCGCCATGTACGACGTGATCCGTCGCATTCGCATGGGGCTGGACACGATCATCGTCGTACCCAACGCAACGGCGATCAATGCCAACGGCAACAGATACCGGATGCGAACCCCCGCCAGGAACATGATTCCAAACACCATCATCCCGGCAATCACCGTCGTGCTCAAATCCTTGCCCAGCAAGATCATCGCCAAAACATAGCCGCACAACACGCCCGGAATCAGGAATCCCTTGACGAATTTGCCAATTGTCTCCTCGTCACGTGTCCCGTAGTACGATGCCAGGAACAGCAGCAGCGCAGGCTTGGCGAACTCCGATGGCTGGACCATCACCCTGCCTGCCAGCCGCAACCAACGGTAACCACCCTTGATTTCACCCGCCATGAAGGGCATCTTCAATGCAGCTTCTACCGATATCAACTTGCTGATCAACATGCACACGAAGAGATAACTCAACGCCAGCGCCACGGCCAATAGAAAATAATGAGAATAACGAGCCAGCCACTCCAACTTGATCAAGCTCAATACAACTGCCGCTACAACTCCACATCCAATCCATACAAATTGACGGTAGAAAAAGAAATTCCCTCGGCTGTCAAACGTCGTCGAATAAATCATCACCAGGCCAATGCACAGGAGAAGACCAACAACCACCAGCAGCAAATACGTGAAAAACCGGCACCAGCACTGCATCGATCAATCCTCACAACGAAACACGTCCAAACCACGAAGGCTTGCGTCACCCGATTCAGACTCCAATACAACACGCAATTGACGAACCGCCAGCTGCGGGAAACGACGGATCGCCTTGTGACCCAAGCTCGTCCCCCGAGACAACTCAATCCATTCACCCGAATGATTCGGATTCGCTTCGATGCGATAGCCGAAAACATGCTCGCCGGCAACCAAGTCCTCCATCAACACAACATGATCCGCCAAGACCGGCGCGCCAAAGGACTTCTGGTAGATCAAGCCATCGCGTCCAAAATCAGACAACGTTGCGATGGGCTTCCCAAACCGACGCTTCACCTCGCGACCAAACTCAAGCAATGAAAGGACATCGGGGTCAGGAAACAAGCCGCGACGGTCAGGACCAATGTTCAATAGCAAGTTGCATCCACGCCCAACGCTCAAGTAGTACAACCCCATCAGCTCGGCAACGCCCTTGACCGTGTCGGCATCATGGTCGCTGTAGAACCAATTCTGCAAGCGCATCCGGCAATCGCATTCCGCAGGCAACCACTTGGGGCGACCTTCAGAGCCCTCAACCGTGTTCCAAATCGGCTGCGGCGCAATCCCAAGCTCATTCCCTACCCAGCGGAAATTCGGGTCGCCCATCGAGAAAATCAGTATCTCCGGTTGCATCCTGCGAATCTCCGAGCAAATCCTTGGCCAATCGTAGCGATGGTCGCCAGACCCGCAACCGTCAAACCAAAGGATGTCAATCTTCCCGTACGGGACAAGCAACTCGGAAATCTGGCCGATGAAATAGTCGTCGTACGCCTTTGGATCGTCATAGCGCTTGCCGGAGGCGTCCATCGGAGAATAGTACAAGCCAACCTTCAAGCCGTGGCGACGGCATGCCTCCACATATTCGGCGACCACATCTCCCTCCCCGCCCTTCCAGCTTGATCCCGCCACCGAGAAATCGGTCATTTTCGAGGGCCAATTTGCGAATCCGTCATGATGCTTCGCCGTCATGACCATATACTTGGCACCTGCCGCACTGGCGACGGACGCCCATTGGTCGCAATTCAGTTGCGACGGCAGGAACTGGCTGGGTTCCATCGCCTTCCCGTCCCAGTCACGATGTCCCTCGTAGAACGTCCTGATCCCGAAATGCACGAATATCCCAAATTCAAGGTCTTGATACTCCAATTGCAACGGGGTAGGAATTCCAGTCTTCATTATTTGCCGTCCTCCGTGTCTTCTGAAAACTCATGCCGATGTATGCATTCGGCTTACCTTAGCTTAAATAAACTTAATATAGCACGATTCAACTACAAAAAAGGTATAAATTGATTTTTCCAGACGATTTTCTAGCCAGATCATGAAATCCTTAAGTCCGTCATGCCATGAAGCGTTGATTATGCGGAGTAACAAGCCCTTCTCCGCCACTTGTTTTTTCTGTTGGACTCGTGGCAACATCCTTGACCTTGTGCTACATTACTCCATTGTCGAATTTTCTTACCATAACATATAATGCAGATTTCATATTTCGGATTACAATGGAACAACTTAAAGCTTTATTTGACCAAGGCGGTTTTATCCTAGTCGTTCAGGCTATTCTCATCATCATTTCATTGGCGATTTTCCTGGAACGGTATTATTTCTATTACAGTTCGCAATTTGACATGCACGAGTTCCTTCACGGAATCCAGAACAACGTCAGGAACAACAAGATCGTGGTTGCCGTATCGATTTGCGACGGCAAGAAAAGTCCTGTTTCCTCGGTTGTTCGCTCCGTTATCTTGCATGCGGACAAGGGGGAGGCTGCCATCAGGATCGCCGCAGACGAAACGGCGATGACGGAATTGCCCAAGTTGAAGCGCGGACTCAAGCTGCTTGCCTGCATCGGCAACATAACCCCCATGCTCGGATTGCTTGGAACACTCGTCGCAATCTACAAGATCTTCGAGCAAATCGAGGCCGGCGGTCGTTTCATCGAGACCACCGTCGTGGCGGGAAGCGTCAAGGAAGCGCTGATCACCACGCTCTTCGGACTGATTTCAGCCATGCTCGTCCACCTCTGTTCATTCGTCTTGTCATCAAAGTTGGAATCCATCGTCCTGGACATGGAAAAGGCATGCACGGAAATGACCCATTTCTTCCTGATGAGAAAACTTACAGCCAACGAACCGCAACAGGACGAACAAACGCCACAAACGGAGAAAGCAAATGATTAGGTGGCACACGAAAATTGAATATAAATACGGCCAATACCCAATCGTCGCAATTCTCGATTGCTTCTTTATCCTGTTTATCATCTTCTTCATCAATAACTCAGTCATCTTCTGGCCAGGGACAAAACTCGAAACCGACCTGAACCTTCCAGTGACAACCGTGGAAAACCTCCAGAAGGCAGACAAATTCATCGTAACAGTCACCAAGTCAGGACAGATCTTCTTCAACGACAAGTCCCTAGACCTCGTCGGACTCGAAACAGAACTACAGGAAAAAGTACTTGACTCAAATCAAGCAGCAAAAACAGAAAATGACGATGATTCCTCCGAACAGGCGACGATCATCCTCAGGGCAGACAAGAACATCACCTACGAAAAACTCAACAGAATCCTCGAAACTGCCCAAAGACTTAAGCTCGGGGTCGTTCTGCTCAACGACTTGCAACAAGAAACATCCGCGCCAAGGGTCAACCTGCGCGACGAACAATGACTCAAGAAACAACACAGGAGAAAAGGAACTATTGCCTGAGAATGGCTGCCGCCATCGTGGTTGCCATCATCTTGCACGTCCCTTTCCTGCTTGTCAAGGCCAGGAACGGGAATGCCCAAAATCAACAGAATGACCAGTTCGTGAACCACTCTCCCAGGGCTTTCCTGTTCCCCCAAAGAAACGCGAAAAACCTGGACAAATACATCCTCGCCATCTATGAATGGGCGGATTTCGACGACCCGACCGTCATCATCCACCCAAACCCAGATTACGGCTTCACCAAGTTCATCCCCAAGACGCCGCCGCAAGAGGTGATCCCGCTCCCCGAAGTCGAGCCGCCAAGGACGGAAAAGTCTTTTCCCGACATCCCGGACAAAAACCTCGAGACAAAGGCAAGAAGTACTGCTGAAAATATCCAAGCCTCTTGGAACAAGGATACGCACTTGAACCTGCCTGCTCCGCAACGAATCGTTAGGCCAAGAGGAGTCTTCTGGACAACCGAATATGGTTCGAAATTGATTAACCCACCTAAGCTTGACGAGGAGAAGCAAAATCTCGCGCTCCTGAAAGGAGTCCCGAAAAGCGTCACGAAGATCGAAGTCGATCCCAATCCCAACCTTCCGTTGAAGCGGATCATACTCAGGGAATCCTGCGGGAACAAGGATCTTGACCTGCTTGCCGTCGAAGCCGTCAGAAATGCCCTGGAAAACGCCGGAGACAAACCGCTGCTTCCGGGATTCAGCCCCACCCAACCCGTCACGCTCGTCGTCGACTGGAGACTGTGAACCCATTGGAGCCATCTGGACAATGCCTTTCCAATTGACATTTTCAGACCAAAACTCCTCGTCTGCCAATGACTTGAAGCGCAAGACGACTCTCACCTTCGAGCAGGCGCCCGTGGTCGTGGGAGCCAATGAATGCCCTGTTCCAGGAGTTCACAAGCCCATCTGCAAGATCCATGCAAATGCGGACAAGACTTATGCCGTCGAACCTCTTCATGATTGCGAAATCAAGCTCAATGGCTCGCCGATCAAGGAAAAGACAAACCTCAAAAGCGGCGATTCAATCCTTTGCCCGCCAGCCATCATCAAATTCTACACTGTCCGCCCCAAGGCGAAGCAGTCATGGCAAGCGGCCTTGCTGACATTCGCCGCAAAAATCGCAATCGTGGTCTTTCTCGCCGTCCAAGTGACCGTGATGTTCTGGCTCCCCTGGAAGCTCTCGGCATCCTCGATCTGGGATGGTGCCGCAGCCAAGCAGAAGATTACCCAAAAGCTCGAATCCACAAGAAAACGGGTTTCGGCGATCCTCAAGCAAAAAGAGTTTGACAAGGAGGACACGCTGACGCAGCTTCTGGTCGCGCAAGTCGCGCTCGACATCGAAAAACGCTCGATGTACCTCAGAAAACACGAAGACCAGATGACCAGGTCACAAAGGAAGAACATGGTCGAAGACCTGGACAAGCTCAATGCCATCCTGGATGACGTGGAAGGCAAGAAAACATTCCCCGAAATCCCCAAGCCCGACATCGACGCCGCTGTCAAGGCAATCCTTAACAAATAAACTCCACAGGAAACCATGGCAATGACTCAATTCCAACCCCAATCTCTCGTTGATCGAGTTCGGGACTTCACCAAGTTCAGGGTCGCCGTCATTGGCGACTTGATGCTGGACAAGTACATTTGGGGACGCGCAACAAGAATTTCCCAGGAGGCTCCGGTCCCCGTCGTCTGCGTTGACAGGCAGAACATCGTCCCCGGTGGGGCGGCAAACGTAGTCCGCAACCTGCTTGCGCTTGAAGCAAGGGCAAACGCCATCGGCGTCATCGGAAACGACCACGATGGAGACAACCTGACAACCATTCTCGATGATGCCGGCGCTGATACCAAGCATATCTCCAGGCAAGACGACAGGATGACTACCGTCAAAACCAGGGTCATCGCAGCCAACCAGCAAGTCGTCAGGATCGATTTCGAAGACACCACCTGCATCGCAGAACAATGCCAAAAACAAATTCTCGAGAATGTCCGGGAGTGCCTCGAGCAACAGCTTCTTGATGCCATCATCCTGGAAGACTACGCAAAAGGCGTCTTCACTCCGGAGCTGATGGACGAAATCGCAAAGTTGGGCAATCAGGCGAACATACCCGTCACCCTTGACCCGCATTCATCCCATCCCTTTAATATCAAGGGAATCTCGCTGATGACGCCAAACCGACAGGAAGCTTTCGCACTCGCGGAAATCCCATACCAAAAATGCAGCGGGGATCCAACAAAGGATAAAGCACTGCTCCAAGTCGGAAAAATCCTCAAGGATCGCTGGCAGAACAAAATGCTACTGATTACTTTGGGCGGAGATGGAATGGCGCTCTTCCTCGATGACGATCCAGTTCCAATCCATATCCCAACGCGGGCACGGCAGGTCTTCGACGTATCCGGGGCTGGAGATACCGTGATGGCAACCATGACCCTCGCACTCCTTGCAGGGGCAGCTCCGGAAGAAGCCGCAGTCATCGCAAACCATGCCGCTGGAGTCGTCGTCGGACTCGTCGGCACAGCGCCGATTTATGCCGACGCACTCCTCGATGCGATCCAACAAAGCAACTGAAAACCATAGAAAAATCAAATCAGGTCAACAATGAAAACCATCGCAGTCATCCCAGCACGGTACGCTTCGACTAGATTCCCAGGAAAACCACTCGCGCTGATAGCAGGCGTCTCAATGATTCAAAGATGCTACGAAAACACGTGCAAATGCAAGAGGTTCGACAAGGTGATCGTCGCGACAGACGACCAGCGCATTTTCGGCCATGTGACACAGTTCGGCGGAAAGGCGGTAATGACGTCCGAAAACCACCAAACCGGCACGGACAGAATCGCAGAGGCAATCCAGGGAATTAACGCAGACCTGATCATCAATGTCCAGGGTGACGAGCCGATGATCCCCCCATCGGTCCTGGAAGAACTCATTGACGCCATGGTCGAATCCAAGGCTGACATGGGCACTGCGGCCGTCCCCTTCGACATCGCCGGCGCCGACCCCAACAGCCCCAATGCCGTCAAGGTCGTCCTGGACAACAAGGGCTTCGCGCTTTATTTTAGCCGTTCGCTGATCCCCTTCCCAAGGACTGGCGGCGAACCCGTCCAGCCGCTCCTGCACTGGGGACTCTACGCCTACACACGTGATTTCCTGCAGAAATTCGTCGCCTGGCCACAATCCCCCCTGGAAAAATGCGAGAAGCTGGAGCAGCTCAGGGCTTTGGAAAACGGAGCCAGGATTATGGTCATCAAGACGAAGCACAGGTCAATCGGAGTCGATACCCCCGAAGACCTGGCGGAAGCGGAAAAAATCTTTTTGGCTCAATAACCACGTACCTGGAAAGAGATTGCCATGATTAAATTCAAACTTACAGAAACGATTTCCATCGGCGACGGGCAGCCGCTCGTCATCTTCGCTGGATCTTGCGTCGCAGAGTCGCTGGACATCTGCAGGACGATCGCGGAAAAAGCCAAGAGCGCATGCGACAAGCTAGGCCTTCCCTATTTCTTCAAGGCGTCATTCGACAAGGCAAACAGGACCTCCGCGACAGCCTTCCGGGGCCCGGGACTCGAAAAGGGGCTGGAAATCCTCGCAACGATCAAACGCGAATTCAATTGCCCAATCATCACCGACGTGCACGAACCCGAACAATGCGCACCCGTGGCGGAAGTCGTTGACATCCTTCAAATCCCCGCGTTCCTCTGCAGGCAGACGGACCTGCTCCTGGCAGCCGCCAAAACCGGCAAGCCGATCAATGTCAAGAAAGGACAATTCCTGGCTCCGGAAGACATGAAGCCAGTCGTCGGGAAACTAGAATCCGGTGGCAACGACCGCGTAATGCTCACCGAGCGCGGCGCAACCTTCGGCTACCATAACCTGGTCGTTGACATGAGGTCCCTCGCCATCATGAGATCCTTGGGCAAGCCCGTCGTCTTCGATGCCACGCACGCTGTGCAACTCCCCGGCGGACAAGGCACGTCCTCGGGCGGAAACAGGGAATTTGTACCGCCATTGGCAAGAGCAGCAGCAGCCGTCGGAATCGATGGACTTTTCCTTGAAACGCATCCGACGCCCGAAAAGGCACTATCGGATGGAGCCAACTCGCTCCCGACAGAACAACTCTTCAACTTACTTAAAAACATAAAGGATATTCATGAACTGGTTGGAAAAATGCAATGATATCAAGGTCGTAGCCTTTGATGTGGACGGCACACTGACGGATGGAAGTATCGGATACGGATGCGGTTCCGATGACGATATCAAATTCTTCAATATCAAGGACGGAAAGGCAATCCAAATCTGCAGAAGCCTCGGAATCAAAACCGCAGCCGTCACAGGACGGGGCGGAAAGGCAAACCAAAAACGCCTCACTGAACTCAAAGTCGATCTGATCCTTGATAAATGTCACAACAAACGCGAGGGGATGCTGCAACTTTGTGAGTTTTTTGAAGTCCAACCCCATAACTGCCTCTTCGTCGGCGACGACCTCATCGACCTCTCGGCTTTCGCAACATGCGGAATTGCAGTCGCCGTGGCGGATGCGGCACAGGAAGTCAAGGACTACGCAGACTGGATACTCGATACGCCAGGAGGAAGAGGAGCGCTTAGGGAAACAGTCGAAAAACTCCTCAGGATCACCGGCCGATGGGAGGAAGTCATGAAACCATATAGGGAATTCTTCAAGGACAAAGCCGAAAAATGACCAAGGTCGCCTTCGTTTTCATCTCGGCTTTCATCATTGCAGCACACAGCGCTTCAGCCACGGACTGGAGCCTGGGACAAGGCGGCAACCTCGATGTTTATGATTTTTCGTCCTGCGGATTTGATGACGAGAACAATCCCTCGTGGCAACTAAAAGGGCAAAAGGCAACGGTCAGAGGCACCATAACAAGAATCAACAACTGCCAGCTGACCTTCTTCCTCAAAAACAAGAACAAGGACTCGGCAATCCTAACGCCAGACGAATCAGGAAAACTAAAGGTCATCCTCAAAACGCCACAGTGCGATTTCAGCCACGCAATGGGAGAAGTCAAAAGCGACCAACCGCTGGCCATCGACCTGGGAACATCAATCGATGCAACAGGAATCGGCTTTGATATTGACCTCAAAAGACACGTGGTCCTCATTCGCTCCGCAGTAAAACTCACATTCATACTCCCAGAAAAAACAGCTAAAGCTCTAAAGAAGGGACACGGAAAATGAAACCCAACAAATCCTTTAGATTCATGTTGATCGCGATCATCGCATTGATCACGTCAATCTCGGCTCAAGACAAAAGTCAAAAGCAAAATGAGGGAGAGCCTGATGAACTCATCATCTCCGCAGATAGAATGGAAATGCAACTCGATGGAAAAACAGTCGAACTGACAGGAAATGTCAGAATCGAAGACTCGACAATGTGCCTGACATCACTCAAAATGATGGTCTATCTCACCGATGATAAAGAAGAAAAGAAAGAGGAGAAAAAGGAAGAGGTAAAGAAGGAAGAGAAGAAAGAAGAGAAAAAAGACGAAAAGAAGGAAGAGAAGAAAGAAGAGGAAAAGGACGCGACTGAAGGGATGAAGCTTCAGAAAATCATCGCCGAAGGTGAAGTCGTACTCAGAAAACTCGATGGAACAGAATCGGCGATGAGCGACCATGCAACCTATGACGTCTCTGACGATACGATCGTAATGACCGGAAATTGCTCCATCGTCAAGGGCACCAACAATCTCCGTGGCGATAGGGTCACCTACAACAGGAAACTCGGCAAAATCAACCTGGAGGGAGGAGTCATTACTTTCAAACTCAAGCAAGGCAAGGACGGGACTTCAGGATTGAGTGATATGTTCACTGGAAAGAAAGAAGAGAAAAAAGACGTAAAGAAAGAAGAAGTTAAGAAGGAAGAGAAAAAGGACGACATAAAGAAAGAAGAGAAAAAGGACGACATAAAGAAAGAAGAGAAAAAAGACGAAAAGAAGGAAGAGAAAAAGGAAGAGAAGAAGCAATAACTCCAGGGAACAAAGTCGATCGTCCTGCGTCCTAATATTTAATAAACCTTTACGTCTTACTTGATCTACTATGGCAGAACCTCTTCTCAAAGCAGAAAACCTAGTCAAAATCTACGGAAGCCGCTGCGTCGTCAACAACGTATCATTGGAAGTCGCCCCAGGTGAAGTCGTTGGTCTCCTGGGTCCCAACGGTGCGGGGAAGACCACGTCTTTCTACATGATTGTCGGCCTGATCGAACCCAATGCGGGGAAGATTTCCTTTGAAGGGAAAGACGTATCCAAGCTTGCCATGTACGAGCGCGCGCGCCTCGGAATGGGCTACTTGGCTCAGGAACCATCGATTTTCAGGAAATTAACGGTCGAAGAAAATGTCATGGCGGTGCTAGAATCGCTTGAACTTACAAAAAAAGAACGTAAATTGAGACTAGGCGAGTTGCTAAACGAGCTGCAACTCACACACCTGGCCAAGCAAAAAGCGTTTACACTTAGCGGAGGTGAACGAAGAAGACTCGAAATCACACGCGCTCTCGCGACAAACCCGAAATTCATCATGCTGGACGAACCCTTCGGAGGCGTCGATCCAATCAATGTCAACGAAGTTCAGAAGATTATCGCAAACCTCCGTGACAGAGGACTAGGCATCCTAATCACGGACCACAATGTCAGAGAAACCCTTGCAGTAGTTGACAGGGCATACCTGATCTGCAACGGGGAAATCCTCTTCGCAGGATCCGGAGACCAGCTCCTCAATGACCAAAAGGCAAGACAAGTCTACCTCGGACCTTCATTCAACCCTTGATGTCGACGAGGTCTGCCTCGCCGATGTTTACCTTCTGTAACTCTTAATAAATCAACAGGAGAAACAAACGAATGGAAATCATCATCAGCGCAAAAAACTATACCCTTGACGATGAGCTCAAGGCACTAGCTGAAGCACAAGCACAAAAGCTCGCATCCGAATTCTATATGCAAAAGATTACCTCGATTCGGATCGTCTTCTCAGTCGAACGCAACTGGCACGTCGCAGACGCGCTCATGAACGGCAAAAGATTCTCCTTCAATGCAAAAGCCATTTCCAATGACATGAGAGTATCCTGCGCCAAGGCCATCGAAAAACTGGCCAAGCAACTCAGAAGATACCTCGAAAAGATCAAGACCGTCGCAACCAAGGCAGACCCGCAAACCAAGGAAAAAATCTGGACTTCTGAAGAACTCAAGGACGACAACGAAATCGTCGATTTCCTCGATGACGAGTTCTCAGACAACTAAGGAGTCGTTCACAAGATGAAACACGGCGCCCGCCCAACAGGACTCGTTGGACGGGCGCACTCACTTTTGAGGGCAGAATACAATTATGCAAAACTTCAAAATCGTCAAAATCGTCGACCCAACTTGGAAACGCCCTTCCTGGGACGAGTATTTCCTGAAGCTCGCCATGCTTGCCAGCGAACGGGCGACATGCCCCAGGATGCACTGTGGCTGCGTCCTCGTCAAGGACAGGTACGTCCTTGCAACGGGATACAATGGTTCCCTTCCAGGAACACCGCACTGCTACGAGGAAGGATGCATGCTCGTCAACGACCACTGCGTACGGACAAACCACGCGGAGATCAATGCGATCTGCCAAGCATCCCAACATGGAATCAGCCTCGCAAATGGTACAGCCTACGTAACGAACATGCCCTGCACCAACTGCGCCAAGGCGCTGATAGCGGCGGGAATCAAGAGAGTCGTCATTTTCTCCGATTATCACGACACCCTGGCAGAACAATTCTTCAACGAGGCAGGAGTCAAGCTCGACAGACTCCCAATGCCAGAAGCAACCATCAACTACAACCTGGCAAAGTACAAATCGGCAAAACAATTCGAAAACGACAAGCCTTGACCCTAAAAAAAGCAGTTGATATCGTGACGCCCGTCAATTGGCTAAACAAGGCATGAGCAGCCAGGGTGCTTGCAGTATATCCGAAGGAGATTATCATAGT
>Ga0123335_1002962_pt1 | contig 24415 bp, 15 predicted proteins | sample BiotimSIPDNA_2_FD_89707 | JGI IMG/M metagenome (GOLD analysis project Ga0123335, IMG submission 89707) | Anaerobic biogas reactor microbial communites from Washington, USA - Biogas_R2 time_0 SIP DNA | ecosystem: Engineered > Bioreactor > Anaerobic > Unclassified | place: Washington, USA...
GCCCGAACATGGGGGCGGGCACCGCCCGCAGATGTGATACGATTTCAAGCCAATTTCACCATCGTGCGAAAAAGAAAAGACGGACAGTACCGCCGCCCGAACATGGGGGCGGGCACTGCCCGCTGGTGCTCCCGACAGGAATCGAACCTGCATGCTTTCGCAATGGATCCTAAATCCATCGTGTCTGCCAGTTCCACCACGGGAGCGAGTTATATTGCAACGGGGATATTATATCCGCATGGCGTCAATCTGTCAATTGACAGATTGCACAATCCGCGGTATAATCTGTAATCGGAGAAATAACATGTTATCGGAAAATTGAGGAGCGGATGAAATGCACGATCTTCTTATAAAAAACGCGGCGGTGTTCGACGGCGTCCGGATGCGGGACGAACTGTGCCATGTGTTTGTGACCGACGGGCTGATCGAGGGGATACGCAAGAGCGGCGGGCGGCATAACGCCCGGCAGGTGATAAACGCATCGGGAGCCATGCTGTCACACGGTTTCATCGACCTGCACACCCACATATACCCGCTGGCGGGGCTGGGCATACACCCCGAGTCAGCGATGTTTCCCTTCGGCGTGACGGGAGCTGCCGACGCCGGCTCGGCGGGCTGCGACACCCTCCGTCCGGCGATCCCCGGCATAGCCGGCAGCCGGGCGGACGTCAAAATCTTCGTCAACGTTTCGGCGGCGGGGCTTGCCACCCTTCGGGGCTATCCCGAATATATCGACCACGCGACATTCGACGAAAGCAAGCTGATACGCATCTGCCGCGACTATCCCGACCTTGTGATAGGTCTCAAGGTGCGGATGGGTCGGGAGACGGTGCGGAATCTGGGACTTGCTCCCCTGGAGGCGGCGGCAAAACTGGCGAGAAAGCTGAGGCTGCGGCTCATGGTGCACGCGGCGAACTCGGATATATCGATGGACGAAATCTGCGGTTTTTTAGCCGAAGGCGACATACTCAGCCACGCCTTCCACAAGCGGGGCTGCTGCATCATCGGCGAGGACGGCCGCGTCACTCCGGGCGTGAAGGCGGCATACGAAAGAGGGGTCATATTCGACACGGCAACCACTTCCTGCTTCACCTCATTTGAGGTATTGGCTGCGGCGGAACGGGAGGGCATACGCCCCCACACCATAAGCTCCGACCTGACCGACATGGGAGTGTTCAAGCCTGCGGCGTTCTGCCTGCCCATGATAATGAGCAAAATGCTGGCGGCAGGCATGACGCTCGAAGAAGTTTTGAGAGCTTCGACGGCGGCGCCGGGGGAGATAACCGGCATCGGCGGCACCCTTGACGAGGGGGCTCGGGCGGATGTTGTGCTTTTCCGGGTTGAGGAGCGGGATTACACCGTCTCCGACGGCGACGTCACCATACCGGCGAAATATCTGATACGCCCGCAGATGACTATAAAAGACGGCGTCACCGTCTGGCGTGATATGACCTTCTGACAACAGGAGCATGAAGATTATCCGAATAGTAAACAATTTGCAAAAACGGAAACAAATCGCCCTATCCCCTTTACAAAACGGGCAATTGATGGTAAAATATGGGGTGACCAAATATAACAAAAATATGGTTTACCATATAAAACAAATCAGGAGGTTCTATTCGTGGCAAGAAAATTCAAGACCATGGACGGCAACACGGCTGCGGCACATGTATCGTATGCCTTTACAGAGGTTGCCGGCATATACCCAATCACTCCTTCTTCGCCCATGGCGGAGCTCACCGACCAGTGGGCGGCCACAGGCCAGAAGAACATCTTCGGTCAGGAAGTCAAGGTTGTTGAGATGCAGAGCGAAGGCGGCGCCGCCGGCTTTGTTCACGGCTCTCTGGCAGCCGGTGCGCTGACCACCACCTACACCGCTTCTCAGGGTCTGCTGCTCAAGATCCCGAACATGTACAAGATCGCCGGCGAACTGCTCCCGGGCGTTATCCACTGCTCGGCGCGCGCTCTCGCTTCCCACGCGCTCTCCATCTTCGGCGACCACAGCGACGTTATGGCATGCCGTCAGACCGGCTTTGCCATGCTTTGCTCCAACTCGGTTCAGGAAGTCATGGACCTGGGCGCGGTAGCCCACCTTGCGGCTATCAAGGGCAGAGTCCCCTTCCTGCACTTCTTCGACGGCTTCCGCACCTCCCATGAGATACAGAAGATAGAGCAGTGGGACTACGCCGATCTTGCAGACATGGTAGATATGGACGCGGTCAAAGCCTTCCGTGTCCGCGCGCTCAATCCCGAGCACCCGGTACTCAGGGGCACCGCTCAGAACCCCGACATCTTCTTCCAGGCCCGCGAGGCTTCCAACCCCTACTACATCGCCCTTCCGGCTATTGTAGAGGAATACATGAACAAGGTCAACGCCAAGATAGGCACCGACTACAAGCTGTTCAACTACTACGGCGCTCCCGATGCCGACAAGATCATCATCGCCATGGGTTCGGCATGCGAGACCATAGAGGAGACCATCGACTACCTGAACGCCCACGGCAAGAAGGTGGGTCTTATCAAGGTTCGCCTCTACCGTCCCTTCTCGATTGAGCGTCTCATCACCGCCATTCCCGACACCGTCAGGAAGATAGCCGTTCTCGACCGCACCAAGGAGCCGGGCGCTCACGGCGAGCCTCTCTATCTCGACGTTGCAGCCGCTCTCCGCGGAACCAAGTTTGAGAGCTGCACTCTCGTAGGCGGCCGTTACGGTCTCGGCTCCAAGGATACCATCCCCGCCGACATCATCGCCGTTTACAAGAATCTCGAAGCCGAGAAGCCGCTGAACGGCTTCACAATCAGTATCGAGGACGACGTCACCAATCTGTCTCTCCCGGTGGTCGACGATCCCGAAAACAAACAAGCAGGCACCGTGTCCTGCAAGTTCTGGGGCATCGGCGCAGACGGTACGGTAGGCGCGAACAAGAACTCGATAAAGATTATCGGCGACCACACCGACAAGAAGGCACAGGCATACTTCGCATACGACTCCAAGAAGTCGGGCGGTATCACCATCTCGCATCTGCGTTTCGGCGACAAGCCTATCCGCTCCACCTACTATGTAAACAAGGCCAACTTCGTAGCCTGCCACAACATCTCCTACATAGACAAATATGACATGACCGGCGACCTCAAGGAGGGCGGCACCTTCCTTCTGAACACCGGCTGGACCTTCGAGGAGCTTGATGCCCGTCTGCCCGCCAAGGTCAAGAGAGATATCGCGAAGAAGAAGATTCGATTCTGCACCGTGGACGGCGTTTCTATAGCCCGCGAGCTGGGTCTGAAGCAGCACTTCTCAATGGTTCTTCAGGCGTCCTTCTTCAAGCTTGCCAACATCATCCCCCTGGACGATGCGGTCAAGTACATGAAGGAAGCGGTCGTCAAGACCTTCGGCAGGAAGGGCGAGGAAGTCGTCCGCATGAACCAGGAAGCCATCGACCGCGGCATAGAGAGCTGCATAGAGGTCAAGTATCCCGCCGAGTGGGCAAATGCCGAGGACAAGGCTGAGGCAGCCGCCGACTGCGCCTCCGGCTGCAGCGGCTGCAAGGGCTGCGGCGAGGCTGATTCCAAGCTTGCCTACTTCGCCAAGAACATTCTCACTCCGGTCAATGCCCAGAAGGGCGACAGCCTGCCCGTTTCCGCCTTCGTCAACGATGCCGACGGCACCTTCCCCCAGGGTCTGGCTGCCAAGGAGAAGCGCGGCATCGCGGTCGACGTTCCCGAGTGGAACCCCGAGAACTGCATTCAGTGCAACTTCTGTTCCTATGTCTGCCCCCACGCGGTCATCAGACCTCTCGCCATCAAGGACGGCGAGGAGCTCCCCGAGGGCATCAAGACCCTGCCCATGACCGGCATGCCCGGCTACAAGTTCTCCATCGCCGTATCGGCTCTCGACTGCGCCGGCTGCGGCTCCTGCGTACAGGTCTGCCCCGGCAAGAAGGGCAACAAGGCTCTCTCGCTGAAGCCGCTTGACAGCCAGCTGGGCGAGCAGAAGTACTTTGAGCTCGCATACAAGTACTGCGACGACGAAGAGGTGCTTGCCAAGTTCAAGCCCACCACCGTCAAGGGCTCCCAGTTCAAGCAGCCGCTGCTTGAGTTCTCGGGCGCCTGCCCCGGCTGCGGCGAGACTCCCTACGCCAAGCTTATCACACAGCTCTTCGGCGACAGAATGCTCATCGCCAACGCCACCGGCTGCTCCTCCATCTGGGGCGGTTCGGCTCCCTCCACTCCCTACACCACCAACAAGTTCGGACGCGGTCCCGCATGGGCCAACTCCCTCTTTGAGGATAACGCGGAGTACGGTCTCGGCATGGCTACCGCCACCCGCCACCGCCGCGCAAAGCTGATCGCAATCGTCGAGAAGTTCGCCGCGTCCGGCTGGGATGTGCTGGAAGCTCCCGCCAAGGCATGGCTTGAAGCAAAGAACGACGGCGAAGCCTCCAAGAAGGCGTCCGCCGACCTTGAAGCCGCAATCATCAAGGCTGACGCCGAGTGCGGAAGCTGCGGCTGCGAGCTTGACCCGCTCTACAAGCAGGCGCTGGCGATGAAGGATCTTCTCGTCAAGCAGTCCGTCTGGATTTTCGGCGGCGACGGCTGGGCATATGACATCGGTTTCGGCGGCCTCGACCACGTTTTAGCTTCCGGCGAGGATGTAAACGTCATGGTCTTCGACACCGAGGTTTACTCCAACACCGGCGGACAGGCTTCCAAGGCCACTCCCACCGGCTCCATCGCCCAGTTCGCGGCAGCCGGCAAGCCCACCAAGAAGAAGGACCTGGCTCAGATAGCCATGACCTACGGCTATGTTTATGTGGCTCAGGTTTCCATGGGCGCTGACTACAACCAGTGCGTCAAGGCCTTCGCCGAGGCCGAGGCTTACAAGGGCCCGTCCCTCATAATCGGCTACGCTCCCTGTATCAACCACGGCATCAAGGGCGGTCTGACCGGCTCCATGGCTCAGGCCAAGAGAGCTGTCGAGGCGGGTTACTGGTTCAACTTCCGCTTCAACCCCGAAGCCGAACAGCCCTTCACTCTCGACTCCAAGGCTCCCTCCACGCCTTACAAGGACTTCATCATGTCCGAGACCCGCTACAACGCTCTTCCGAGACTCTTCCCGGATCGCGCCGAGGTTCTCTTCGACAAGGCGGAGGATCAGGCCAAGGCCAAGTTCGACAAGCTCTCCAATATGTCGAAGCTCTACGAGTAATCCGGGTACGGGTCACAAGGTACAGGGCATAACGGCAACATATTTATGACAACTCCGAGTTTTCGCGGCAAAAGGTTTGAGTGTTCGATCTTTTCGGCGAAAATCACCCGAAAACAGTCATAATTAGCGAAAATCTACGGGGCCGCGGTCAATCCGCGGCTCCGTGATTTTTTATCTTTCCCGCGCAATTTTGCACATGAGGGATATGCACAAATACAGGTAATGAATTTGTGTTTTTTGCCTATTCCATTTCACCCGAAGGCGTGATATAATACCATTGTGAGGGGTGAAATCCCCCGGCAAAATTTATTCAACAAACCATCCAACGGAGGTACCGTATATGAAGAAGGTAAATATTCTCGACGCGCCGATTGAGATACGCGGTCTGGCGGTCACGGAACCCGGCAAGTTCTACCGCCTGCCCGAGTCGATTATCGACAAGGTGAACGACGGCGTCACAGGTCTTGCAAAGCACACCGCCGGCGGACGGGTCCGCTTCCGCACCGATTCCCCCGAAATAACCGTCTGCCACACCGTACGTTCGGGCACGGTCATGTGCCACATGCCCTTCACCGGCTCCAACGGCGTGGATGTCTACACCGGACGGGGAGCGTCAGCCGTTTTCCGCGGCTGCTGCAAGAAGGAACAGGGCGAGGGCGACGACGCGAAGACCTTCCGCCGCGCCTATGCCACCGGCGCCAAGCCCGGAACCCTTGTTGAGGTGACCATCGGTCTCCCCCTCTACGACGGAATCTCCGACCTGTGGATAGGGTTCGCCGACGACGCCGAAATAGCCGCTCCCCTGCCCCACACCATAGATAAGCCGATCGTATTCTACGGCTCCTCGATAACCCAGGGCGGATGCGCCTCCCGTCCCGCCAACTCCTACTGTTCGATAATCGCCCGGGAACTGGACGCCGACCAGATAAATTTAGGCTTCTCCGGCTCGGGGCGCGGCGAGCAGATAATGGCCGACTACATCGCCTCCCTCGACATGAGCTGCTTCGTTCTCGACTACGACCACAACGCCCCTACCGAGGAGCATCTCGCCGCCACCCACAGGAACTTCTTCGACACGGTGCGCAGAGCCAATCCCGACCTGCCCATAGCAATAGTCACCCGTCCCGACTTCTATCCCAACCCCGCCGCCTCGGACAGACGCCGCGCTATCATACGCGCCACCTATGACGCCGCTATCGAAGCCGGCGATAAACGGGTTATGTTCGTCGACGGCGAGAATATGTATCGCCCCATCCTCCCCATGTTCGACCTTGCCGCCGTCGACGGCTGTCATCCCAACGACCTGGGCATGTACCTGATGGCGCTCACCATCGGCGCGGCTGTCAAGGCTCTGCTGAAATAGAGCTGCGGTCAAGCCGGTTCGGGAAATGTTCCGGAAGGCAGCCTATATAACCGATATATTCGCATTTCCGAATTTAACAATACCCATATACTACAACATGAAATTGGTGAAAAATGGCTAGAGCAAAAAAAGACACAAAGAAAGAAATCGCGTACCTTGAGGACATCGAGGAAAAGAAAAAAGCGCTGGATACGGTAGTCAACCAGATTACCAAGACCTACGGCGCCGGCTCGATAATGAAGCTGGGCGAAAACAGCCCGCTCAACGTCTCCGCCGTGTCCACCGGCTCGCTCACTCTCGATATAGCTCTCGGCGTGGGCGGTGTGCCCAGGGGGCGCATCGTTGAAATCTACGGTCCCGAAGCGTCGGGCAAGACCACCCTCGCCCTTCACATAGTCGCCGAGGTTCAGAAGGCAAACGGCTTCGCCGCCTTCGTCGACGCCGAACATGCTCTCGACCCGGTCTACGCCAAGGCTCTGGGGGTGAATGTGGACGAACTGCTCGTCTCCCAGCCCGACAGCGGCGAACAGGCGCTCGAGATAGCCGAATCGCTGGTTCGCTCGGGGGCGATAGACGTGCTGGTCATAGACTCGGTGGCGGCTCTCGTGCCCCAGGCCGAAATCAGCGGCGAAATGGGCGACGCACATGTGGGTCTTCAGGCGCGTCTCATGTCACAGGCGCTGCGCAAGCTGGCGTCGGTGGTATCCCGCACCAACTGTGTGCTTATCTTCATAAACCAGCTCCGCGAGAAGGTGGGGGTCATGTACGGCAACCCCGAGACCACCACAGGCGGCCGGGCTCTGAAATTCTACGCCTCGGTGCGCATAGAGATACGCAAGACCGAATCGCTGAAGCGGGGCACCGAATTCTACGGCAACCGAGTCCGCTGCAAGGTCGTGAAGAACAAGGTCGCCCCTCCCTTCAAGACCGCCGAATTCGACATCCTCTACGGCAAGGGCATCTCAAAGGTCTCCGAGCTTCTGGATATCGCCGTGGAGCTTGAAATAATCGCCAAAAGCGGCTCCTGGTTCTCCTACAACGACCAGCGCATCGGTCAGGGGCGGGAGAACACCGTCAAGTTCTTAGAGAGCAATCCCGAAATAACCGACGAAATAGAGCAGTTAATCCGCTCCTCGGGCGACAAGGTGCGCGATCTTGCCGGCGAAATGTCATCCGACGAATACGATGGCGGCTCCGACGAGGACGACGACGGCGGCGAATATTCCGACGAGGAATAATCCTTCCGTGCTGTCATAATCCTCCGTACGGCAGATTATATGCAGCTATATAGTGGATTATATGCCTCCAACATTCCGTAAACACCCCACGAAAGGACCGCGATATGTCTCAACACATAAACGGCGAGCTCTGGATCGACACTGAGGGCAACCCGATTCACGTCCACGGCGGACACATGCTCCGTCACGGCGATTATGTCTACTGGTACGGCGAGGACCGGCGCGGCGACATCTATGTTTCCTGCTACCGGAGTAAAAACTTCACCGATTGGGAATTCCGCCGACATATTCTGACAAAGCGCTCCCCCGCCGCCCCCTACTATGTCCGCACCGACCTTTCTCTCGAGGCGCGGGAGGGCATACCGAACCCCTCCACCGCCATAAACGTGGGCAATGCCGCCGACAGGAAGGTGAACATCGAGCGCCCCAAGGTGCTCTACTGCACCGAAACCGGGAAATTTGTCCTCTGGGCGCACTGGGAAAACGGCGTCAACTACCGGGACGCCCGTATCTGCATAGCCGACTGCGACACCCCCGACGGCGAATTCGTCTACCGGGGCAGCTTCAATCCCTACGGATATATGTCCCGCGACTGCACCCTCTTTACCGACGACGACGGCCGCTCATACTTTATCTCCGCCGCACGCGACAACGCGGACCTTATAATCTACCGTCTGTCCCGGGACTGCATGACTGTTGAGAAGGTTGTCAATGTGCTCTGGCAGGGTCAGTACCGGGAGGCGCCCCAGCTCTTTAAGCGGAACGGCAGATACTGGCTGCTCACCTCCGAATGCACCGGCTGGGCGCCCAATCAGGGCGGATACTCCTGCGCCGACAGCCTTGACGGCGAGTGGGAGCCGATACGCCCCTTCGGCGACTCCGCCACCTACCGCTCCCAGGGCGCATTTATCGTCACCCCCGGGATACGGGGATGCGGACGCGGATGTGAATGCGGCTTATGCGATGATTATGTCTACTTCGGCGACCGCTGGGGCGGCAAAGGCGACGCCTACTTCACCTCGGGCTATGTGGCTCTCCGGCTTGCCTTTGGCGGTAACGGAAAGAGCCTGACAATGGACTGGGATGAGAAGCCCGCTCTCTGATATCCCGCCTATGGCGGCAGGGCTGTAAACATATTTGACTATTAGGTATCTGCCATGAGTAAAATCGTACTTCTCGGAGATTCGATCCGAATGAACTACACCGGGGCGGTCACAGAAGAGCTGGGCGGCGGCTTCAATGTCGCGGCTCCACAGGTCAACGGCTGCTACGCCAAATACACCCTGCGCTGCATGCTTGACTGGCGCGATCTGCTGCAGGGCGCCGAGGTCATACACTTCAACAACGGTCTTTGGGATGTAGCCGTCTACTATCCCGAGGACGGCTGCTTCACTCCCCTTGACGAATATCTGCGCGACATGCAGCGAATCCTGCGTGAACTGCGCAAATACGGCGCGAAGATTATATTCGCCACCACCACGCCCGTGGACGACCGCCACATGCAGAAGACCTTCACCCGCAGCAACGCCGACATCGACCGCTATAATTCCGCACTGCTGGAGCTTATCGCCGGCAAAGTGGACGCGGTCAACGACCTGAACGCCCTTCTCAAGAAGGACATTCACCGCTACATCTCGGGCAGCGACTTCGTCCACCTCACCGACGAGGGCAAAGCCGCCTGCGGAAAAGCCGTCGCCAACGCGGTGCGCGGACTTGTCGGTTGACACCGTGCGCGGGCTTGTCGTCTGACACGGTGCGAAGGATCATCGGCTGACCTTGCTTACTTGAATACCCGAGCCGGAGTACGATTTAGTGCTCCGGTTTTGTTATGTCGGGAAGGATTTATCCTGATACGTTTTACATATGGAGGAGGCGATTGTTGCCGCCCCCGGCGACCGCTCCGACGGCATGAATTCACCATGTTTGCAGCTTCTTTGCAGCCGCGCGGGATTATCGTCCGACCGCGGCGGAAAAATTAGACAAGGGCTGTGTATTCGGTGTAAGATTTTTGTTAATAAGGGCAAAAATGTTGCGAATACCTTGACGAAACGAACGAAATTCTATATAATATATGCAAAAATCAAGGCTGTATAAGCCGTTAAGGAGAGTTCCAAAATGAAAAGAGTTTACAACTTCTCGGCAGGTCCTTCCATGCTTCCGCTGCCGGTTCTCGAAAAGGCCGCGGCAGAGTTGGTTTGCTACGGTGATTCCGGTATGTCGGTTATGGAGATGAGCCACCGCTCTCCGGCTTACGAAGCTATCATCGGCGACGCTCAGAAACTTATCCGTTCCCTGATGAACATTCCCGACAACTATAAGGTGCTATTCCTCCAGGGCGGCGCCTCCACCCAGTTCGCCTCCGTTCCGCTGAACCTCATGAACAAGAACAAGGCCGCCGACTATGTTATCACCGGCCAGTTCTCAAAGAAGGCCTATGAGGAAGGCAAGAAGTACGGCGACTGCAAGCTGGTAGCCTCCTCCGAGGATCGCAACAACACATATATCCCCCAGCTCACCCGCTGGAACTTCCGCTTCAACCGTGCGGACTATGTGCACATCTGCTTCAACAACACGATATACGGCACCAAGTTCAACTATATCCCCGACACCGGCGATATCCCGCTGGCAGCCGACATGTCCTCCTGCATCCTCTCCGAGCCTGTAGACGTCTCCAAGTTCGGCGTTATCTATGCCGGCGCTCAGAAGAACGTGGCTCCCGCGGGCCTCACCATCGTCATCGTGCGCGAGGACCTCTTAGGCAATGCCCGCCCCGAGACTCCCACCATGCTCGACTGGAAGATTATGGCAGACAACGACTCGATGTACAACACTCCTCCCTGCTACTCCATCTACATGGCGAAGCTGGTGTTTGAGTATATTCAGGGCCTGGGCGGTCTGGAAGCCATGAAGGCTTACAATCAGAAGAAGTGCGCCATCCTCTACGACTACCTCGACTCACAGGATTACTACATCGCCCCCGTTGAGAAGGAATACCGTTCCATGATGAACGTCACCTTCGTAACCGGCGACGCCGACCTTGACAAAAAGTTCGCCAAGGAAGCCGGCGCTTGCGGTCTCCAGAACATAAAGGGTCACCGCTCGGTGGGCGGTATGCGCGCCTCCATATACAACGCCATGCCCATCGAAGGCGTTGAGGCTCTCGTAGCCTTCATGAAGGACTTCGCGGCGGCGAACCCGAAGAAATAAGCAAGAAGTAATAAATAAGTCGGGGCTGCGGGGTGTCAGACATCCGATACCTCCCGACGATACAAAATTTGACAGCCTGCCGGTCCGCCTGCCGGATCGGCACACTGATATAGATATAATAAAAAATGAAAGGCAACTGTCATGTACAATATACAGCTTCTCAACAAGATAGCCAAGGTCGGCACCGACGTCTTTGACAAAAACCTCTACAACTGCGCCGAGGACATCGCCGATCCCGACGCCATCATGGTCCGCTCCGCTGTCATGCACGACATGGAGTTCGGCGCAAACCTGAAGGCTATCGCCCGCGCCGGCGCTGGCGTCAACAACATTCCCCTCGATCGCTGCGCCGATTTGGGTATCGCGGTTTTCAACACTCCCGGCGCCAACGCAAACGGCGTCAAGGAGCTGGCGATATGCGCACTCATTCTTGCAGCCCGTGATGTTGTCGGCGGCATAGAGTGGACAAAAACCCTTGAGGGCAACGCCGACGCAGCCAAGCTTGTTGAGAAGGGCAAGTCCGCCTTCGCCGGCAACGAGATCGACGGCAAGACCCTGGGAGTCATCGGCCTGGGCGCCATCGGCGGCATGGTTGCCACCACCGCCACCCATCTGGGCATGCGCGTTTACGGCTGCGACCCCTACATCTCCGCCGACGCCGCCTGGAGCCTCTCACGCAATGTGATAAGAGCCGACTCCTACGATTTCATCTATGAGAACAGCGACTATATAACCCTCCACGTTCCGGCGACCGGCGACACCAAGGGCATGATCAACGCCAAAACCATCGCCATGATGAAGGACGGCGTCCGCATCATCAACCTCGCCCGCGCCGACCTGGTGAATATCGACGACCTGAAAGCCGCTCTCGAATCCGGCAAGGTGGCGGCTTATGTCACCGACTTCCCCACCCCCGATACTATCGGCGTGAAGGGCATTGTCAACATCCCCCATCTCGGCGCCTCCACCGAGGAGTCGGAGGAAAAATGCGCCGTCATGGCGGCCCGCGAGCTGTCGGAGTACCTGGAGAACGGCAATATCACAAACTCGGTGAACCTGCCCGATGCCTCCATGCCCCACACCGGCGCCTGCCGCGTCTGCGTGATACACAAGAACGTTCCCAATGTCATCTCCTCCGTCACCTCCATAGTCGGCAAGCTGGGCGTCAACATCGCCAACATGCTCAACCGCTCCAAGGGCGACTACGCCTACACAATAGTTGAGCTGTCCACCGACATCGACAGCACCATCGAGGAGAAATTCCTCCACCTGGACAACACAATAAGGGTCAGATTTATCAGATAACCATACAGTCAAATAACCGAAAGACCGTCCGCATCCCGGGCGGTCTTTTCATATTGCGGCATATAAAAGCGCGGCGGTGATTTGACGGACTGAATATCGGACATTGTTTCACATTGTGAAATATTATGCAGAGTGATTAATTGTATTTAGGTAATATTTTGTGATTATTTGAATTATCTGTTGACAATAGCAGGGGCGGGCGGTATAATGAGGGTGTAAGTGTGAACAATCGGTATTTGTCACTTCACCATGTGAAATTACTTTGGAATATGATCAATTCGGTAAAACGGGCGTCCGACATACTGCTGCTGGTAGCCGGCAACGCGGGAAAGCCCATGACTCTTTCATCGATAGCAGCCGCCGCGGGGTTAAACACCTCAACCTGTGCCCACATAGTCAAGACCCTTGCGGACTGCGGGCTGCTGACCCGGCTCGGCAGGCGCGAGGGCTATATTCTGGGCGACACCGCATACTATCTCACCCGCGACCGCTCATTTGACGAGCGGCTGACCGATATTATTCTGCCCGAGATGGAGCGCTTTGTCGCCGAGCATAACGAAAACATCGTAGCGGTACGGCTGTCTGGCGGCGCGCGCCGTCTCATTTGCAGTCTGACCGCCGACAACGACATTCAGATAGGCAGCCGGGTGCTGGACGGCAACCTCTGCTCCACCCCCACCGGCAGGCTCAGCATAGCCCACGCCTCCCCCGCCGAACTTGAGAGCTACATAGCGCTGCACGGGCTTCCCGATGTCCCCGACTGGCATTTTGACAGCCTTGACGAGCTGCGCGAGAGCCTTGCGGCACTGAGGGAGACCGAGGAATTAGTGCTCCACAACCGCCCCGGCATATGGCACGCCGCCCGTCCGGTGCTGAGCCGCGGACGCTTCTTCTTCGCCCTGGGGGTCTACCTGCCCGAGCTGCGCTTCCCCGGAGGGCACGGAGAAAGGGTGATCGCCGGCTTCCGCGAGACCCACGCCCGAATCCGCGAAAAGCTGATGTAATCTAACCCGTATACCGCATATGCACATACCCGCAGCCGCATACCCGTATCCCGACCGCATACCCGTATCCCGAATTACCGCGCATACCGCATACGCATAATTTCCCCCGCGCATCCAAGTCACGGCAACACAATAACAATACATAAAACCCGAAACAAACGGAGGTAAAAATGGCAGACAAAAGATTAACGGCACAGGTCAAGGAATTCGCCCGCAAGCTGGGCGCCGACCTGGTAGGCATCGCCAGCATCGACCGCTTCGATACCGCTCCCATTAAGATGAGCCCTCAGGGCATTCTCCCCACCGCCAAATCGGTGGTGGTCTGCGCTGTTCACCATCCCGACGCCACTATCGAGCTTGAGGGCGGCGAGCGGGGCGACAGCCAGATCTTCGAGTCCTACGCGGTTCAGTATGTGATGAACAGCAAGCTGGATCATCTCTCCTACAACATCGGCCGTTTCCTCGACTCAAAGGGCTACGACGCGGTGCCCATCGTTTCATCCAACATCTGGCGCTACCGCTCCTACAAGGAGCTTGACGCGGTGTTCAGTCCCGACATGTCCCACATCTACAGCTCTGTGGCGGCGGGTCTGTCCTCCATGGGCTGGAACGGCCTTGCGCTGACCCCGGAGTACGGCCCCCGCAACCGCTTCGTATCGATAATCACCGACGCCGAGCTTGAGCCTACCCCCATGGTGGAGGAGAAGCTCTGCGACATGTGCGGCGAGTGCATACGCTGCTGCCCCACCGACGCCTATCGCAAGCAGTGCGACGGCGCAAAGACCATATCCTTCAAGGGCAGGGTTCACCGCTTCGCCAACAAGAATCTGTGGCGCTGCGCCTGGGGCGAGCATTTCGACATTGACCTGGACGACGAGATTCCCGAGTATATCGACGAGGATGTTATCATCAAGCGCCTTGCCGAGAAGGGACGCCGGGGCGGCGAGTTCGGCGTCTGTCTTAAAGTCTGCGTTCCCCCTCAGATCCGCGAGCGCGACGAGAGCTACTCCAAGTACAACCGCCGCCGCCGTCTGAAAGCCGACCTTGACGCGCCGGTAAGCCGCGAGGCATTCGATATCATGACCGACATCGGTCTTAAGTATCACATTGAGAAGATAGTCACCGTACCGGTTTCCAAATTCGCCGAACGCGGCGTCGATCTGACAAAGAAGCTGCCCAAGGCTCAGTCGGTCATCTATGTCGCCGCCACCTATGAGAACGCTCCCTCCTCTCTGCCGGCAGGCGCCGCCTGGAAGGTTGAGAATCCGATAACCGGCGCAATCCGCGGCGGTCTGAACTTCGCTTCATATGATATCGCCCGACAGCTTGAGAAGTGGGGCTACGACACCATGGCGATGATGTCCTCACTATACAAGTTCGGTCCCGAGTTCGTGGAGCAGACCGAGGGCGTGAATACCATCTACGGCGCGGTTCTTACAAACGCTCCCCTGCCCGAGAAGTCCATAGACCTTCGTTCGGGCAGCGAGCTGAGAGGAGACCTTAAGACAAATCTGTGGGAGATCGCTAAGGAGTTCGGCGCCGACATGATGGGCGTTGCTCCCGCCTCCCGCATCGAGGATATCCGCCGCCAGCTAAGCCCGTTAAAGGACGGCGAAAAGCTCTTCAACGTCCGCGACAAAAATCCCGCGTTCCATGTATTCGATCCCGAGGTCAGCGAGACAAAGCGCGAGTTATTCTCGCCCTACCAGTATGTGGAGGGCGCCAAGTCGGTTATCGTGATTGGCTCCCATTATCCCTCCGCACCCGCTCTGAGAGCCGGCAGACCTCCCGCCGAGGCGATAGGTCCCTTCATCTTCGCGCAGTCCCAGGGTCTCAATGAGCTGAACTTCATCGGCGCCGAGGTCATCGCCGCTCTGAAATCGGCAGGCTACAAGGCATACATGACCCACGATCTGCTGGGCGCCGGCACTGTCATCTGCTCGCCCCGCGGCATGTATTCCAGCCCCTTCGACTCTGCCCTTGAGGCGGTTGCGGCGGGTCTCGGACAGCTCACCTACGGCGGCTATCTGAACACCGACAAGTTCGGCACAACACAGAAGCTCATCTGCATAATCACCGACGCTCCCCTTGCTCCCGACCCGGTACAGGCAAACACCGTCCAGGCGACCTGCGACGACTGCCGCAAATGCTTCGAGAACTGCCCGATGAAGGCTCACCTCTTCGACGAGCGCATAAACCTGAACATCGGCGGCGTGGATTACACCTATGTTCCGCTGAACACGGTTCACTGCCAGTGGGCTTCCAAGTACGCCCTCACCAAGCGTGACGGCTTCGAGTATCTGGGCTGCGAGCTGGACGAGATGCCCGGCGAGAACGAGGACATCACCGTTGAGATGCTCAAGGAGGCGCTCCGCAAGCGCGACCCCATCACCAAGGGACGCCCCGCGGCCGCCGAGCAGTGCTTCGTACACTGTCCGCTGATAAAATAAGAATTTACGGCTTAAATCCGGCATATAGGATATTTCGGCATTTCGGAATATCCTATATACGTGCCTGAGCCGGACACAATAATAAGGGGAGATACCTGCGCGGTATCTCCCCTTATTGACAAAATTATCCTGTCTGTCCCGATTCGGTTTTCTGCCGCGATATTTTTTGCGGGATTTCCTTGCAGCGGCACCGCAAATACATGATATTCACTATATAAAGGAATTATACAAAATTAATTACCGCAAAATAAACAAAATAATCCTTCGAATTTAGTTAGCTTATGTTATTGACATAGTGATAACAATGTGTTAAAATCTTTTTAAGAAGCCATAACACACAAAAAATGAAAGGAATGGAAAAAGATGAAAAGAATCTCGGCTCTCGCGCTCATGGCGCTTATGATCATCGCTATGATGTCCTTCGCGGTTTCGGCAAAAAACAACGACAAAATCGAGGCTCCTTATTTCAACATCCCGCCGGTCATCGACGGCGTTGTCACCCTCGAAGAGTGGGGCAACGTCTCGGTGCATGTTACTCCCGAACAGTCAGCGTCCTACTACTGCGACGCCGGAGGGGGCGCCCTCGATATCAGTTTCAATATGTGGCTTCGTTGGGATGAGACCTACCTCTACATAGCGGTCGTCACCAACGAACCCGACGGACATTCTCTGCCGCAAGGCGAGGGAAGTCTCTGGAACGGCGACGTCATCCAGTTCAGGGCGGACCCCGCGGGTCCCAACGGCTCGGGCGACAAGAACGCTCCCTGGAGCAACGCTTCGATTCCGAATATTTCGGTAGGTCAGCTTTCCGACGGCAAGCAGACCAGCTGGGATTTCCAGGCTTCAAAGGAAATACCGGGCGCTAAGTATAAGATCAACGTCGGAAGCAATTCCACCACCTATGAAGTAGCTATTCCGCATGAGTATTTCGGCGGCAAGGGCAAAGAGAATTTCGTTTACGGCTTCTCTCTCGTCCGCCTGAACGCTCCCAAGGGCGCAACCTACAACGCGTGGCTGACATGGGGTGACGGCATCTGCGGTCCTCAGGAAAATGACGATCGGGTCGGCTCAAACTCCCTGACCCTCGTTAAAAAGGATGCGATCATCATTCCCGAAACCACAGCCGCAACCGAAGCTCCCGCAGCGAAAGCCGCAGCGAAAACTCCGGCTGCCCAGACAGGCGACATAGGACTCGCGATACTTGCAATTCCCGCCATTTTGTCCCTCGCTGGCGTACACATCGTGAGGAAAACCAGAAAATAACCTGTAAAAAAGAAGGGAACGGTCAATAATCCCTTCCTCAACCTGAAGACAAAGCTCCGAAAGGGGCTTTGTTTTATGCGAAAAAGTCGAAGAAAGGTATCAAAATCGCAGAGAAAGTGATATAATAGAAGCAGGAAAAAATAACGGGAGGAAAATTTCATATGAAGTTTGACATACGCGAAACGGCAGCCGAACGGGTAATACTCTGCGCACATCGGGGCGTGTGGGGTGGCAACATCCCCTGCAACAACAGCCTCGCCTATGAAATAGCCCTTGCACAGGGCGCCGACATGGTTGAGATCGACGTGACCATGGCGGGCGACGGCGAGCTGTTCATCTTCCATCCGGGCATGGAGAAGCGCCATATCGGGCGCGACGTCCATATCGAACATATGAACTCCGCCGAGGTCAGGGAACTGCGTCTCTGCAACTACGACGGCGCCCCCACCGAGACAGGTCTCAACACCCTTGACGAGATTCTCGAACAGCTGAAGGGACGCTGCTACATCAACGTTGACAAGTTCGGCGACCATCCCGCCGAGATAATCGAGAAGATCAAGCGGCACGACATGAAGGATCAGATTATCCTCAAGTGCGCCCCGAAGCCCGAATCACTCGACATCATCGAAGCCTATGCCCCCGACATCCAGTTCCTGCCTATTATCAAAGCCGACAACGGCACACATGAGATGCTGAAGTCGCGGAACATCAACTACATCGGCTCGGAACTGCTGTTTAAGTCGATGGATGACGAACTGGCGTCTGAGGAATACCGGGAGATGCTGCGGCGTGACGGCAAGCTGACCTGGATAAACACAATAGTCTACAACCACAAGGCGGTGCTGTCTGCTTTCCATTCGGACGACACGGCGCTGGCGGGCGATCCGGAGTACGGCTGGGGCTGGCCGGCTGACAACTTCGACATCATCCAGACCGACTGGATAGGAGCGCTGAACGAATTCCTCGTAAAGACGGGAAGGCGCTTCAGGAACAGAAACGGAAAGTAAAACTTCGGGTGTCGGAAATCAAAATAGAATACATGATGTTCATATAAATGTATATTGATATAAAAGGAGACTGTGTTATGGCGTAAAAGAAACGTGCCATCGTGTTCGGGGCGCACAATGATGACCCCGAATACGGAGCAGGCGGCATGACGGCTTTATTGAACGAACTTGGCTGGGAAATACTGTATGTATGTGTTGCTCATAAGTGCAGACTGTTCAAAAAAGATGCGGGGACCGAGCTTGAACGTCTTTATACGGAGCCCGAAACCTGTATGCGGTATCGCGATCAGACAATGGAATCGGCAAGAATCTTGGGCGCCGACAAGGTGTTTGTCAACGAATCGGACAATAAATTCTACTTCTGGGGAGATGAAGAGGTACGCAAACTCGTTGATATACTTGAGGATTTTCAGCCGGACATAGCCTTTACCCACTGGATGAAGGACAACCATTACGAACACGTTGAGACGGCACGCATAACGATGCTCGCCCTGTCGTACAGCGTGAGCTGTGAGGTGTACGCCTATGAGGCCGGGCCCTGGCAGTCGATGGTCTACTTCATGCCGGACTTCACGGTAAACATAGCGCCGGTTATGGACAGAGTTGAAAAAAGCCTCATGTGCTACGACCAGCCGAGAGCAAACGGCAAGTGGCTTGTAAAGGAGAAGAAAGCAGGTGCCAATCTCCGCGGGCATATGTCGGGCTACGAGTGGGGCGAAAGCTTCAAGGTGCTTCGCTGGCCGACAAAGGATCCGGAGCTTATATTGCCAAAACTTTTCAAGAGCAACTATCGCTGGGGCGGCAACGCGCAATATATGTGGGGAAATCAATACGAATTTTAAGATGTATTCTTGTTCGATTTAATCACATCCGCAATAAAAAAGCTGCAGCAAAACACGGATTTTGCTGCAGCTTTTTTATGTTCAGACTGTGAGTTTACCTGAAATACTTAACGCCCGACTCGAAGATTAACTGATCCTTATTGCCGGGGATGTTGACGACAAGCGCTTCCCCGTCGGCGACGCGCTCGGAGTGACCCATCTTGCCGAAGATTCTGCCGTCGGCGGAGAATATGCCTTCGATAGCCAGCGCCGAGTTGTTGGGATTACAGCGCACGTCGGAGGTGGGAAGCCCCTCGGCGTCCACATACTGGGTGGCAATCTGACCGTTTGCCGCAAGGGCTGCCAAGAGCGCCTCGGGAGCGGTGAAGCGGCCTTCGCCGTGGGATATCGGCATAGTGTGGAGATCGCCCACATTCACGCCGGCGAACCAGGGAGACTTCACCGAAGCCACGCGGGTAATGACCATCTTTGCCTGATGGCGTCCGATGGTGTTGCAGGTGATGGTGGCGCTGTCGGGGGCGCATCTGTCGGTTATCGAGCCGCCGGGCAGGAGTCCCGACTTTACCAGAGCCTGGAAGCCGTTGCAGATGCCAAGCGCCAGACCGTCACGCTGACCGAGCAGCCTGTCCACCGCGTGGCGGACGCGGGTATTCCGCAGCACGGCGGTGATGAACTTGGCGGAGCCGTCCGGCTCGTCGCCGCCCGAGAAACCGCCGGGGAGCATGAGGATCTGTGCCTCGTCTATGAGCTTTGCCAGCTCCTCCATGGACTCGGCGAGAGCGGCGGGAGTGAGATTGCGCAGAACGAATATGCGCGAGTCGCCGCCGGCGCGGTTGAATCGGAGCATGGTGTCATACTCGCAGTTTGTGCCGGGGAACACCGGTATGACTACCCGCGGCTTTGCGAAGCTGCCGGCCGAATGAGCGCGCCCGCGATCGGTGCAGCTGTACGCCTCGTAGTTCCTTATCGCCACCTGCGGGGTGGAGGCGGGGAATATCTTTTCAAGCGGTTCCTGCCAGATTTCCTCAAGGCAGTCGAGGCAGAGAGACGCGCCGTTGAAAGCAATGCTTCTATCGTCTGTCGTCTCACCTATGAGGGTTGCGCTGCCCGAATTGACGGGTTTTAACTCACAGCCGGGAGCGGTTTCAACGACGAAGGAGCCTAAGAGCCGTCCGAAAAGCTGACGGGAGCTGAGGGGGCGGCATGCCGAGAAGCCGATACCATTGCCCAGCGCCGATTTCAGCAACCGCTCCGCCGTGCCGCCGAAGCCCACAGCAGAGCAGGAGCGCAGACAGCCGCCTGCCGCGAGAGTGTGTATGTATTCAAACAGGCTGCGCAGCGAATCAAAGTCCACAAGCCCTTCGCCGGTATACTTGGGGGACAGAAGCCAGACGCCGCTGCCCGCCGACTTGAACTCGGGGGTGACCAGCTTTGAGGCTGAATTTGTGGTGATGACGAATGAAACCAGGGTAGGCGGCACGTCGATATCCTCGAATGAGCCGGACATTGAGTCCTTGCCGCCTATCGCGGGGATGCCCAGCTCAAGCTGAGCGGTAAGCGCGCCCAGCAGCGCCGCGAAGGGCTTGCCCCAGCGGGCGGGGTTCCCCCTGTTGCGCTCGAAATATTCCTGCAGGGATGCCCGGGCGGCGCGGTAATCACAGCCGGCTGCCGTCAGCTTGGCGGCAGAGGATATAACCGCCCAGTATGCGCCGTGATAGGGGCTGAGGGAGGAAATATAGGGGTCAAAGCCGTATGCCATGACCGACGCGGTGTCGGTCCTGCCGAGCACCGGCAGTTTGGCCGCCATATATTCGGCGGGGGTGAGCTGGTTCTTTCCGCCCAGGGGTACCACAACGGTGGCGGCGCCCACGGTGGAGTCGAAATGCTCTATAAGTCCCTTCTGCGAACAGACGTTCAGGTCGCCAGCCAGATTCCTGAATGCCGCTTCGGTGGCGGAGGCGGAGGGAATGTCATCTGCGGGGGTATTAATGAAGGCGGCGCCGTCAAAGAGGGCGTTCACGCCGCTGACGTCGGCGGGAGTGACCTCCACGTCGGTGTGTTTGGGCGCGCCGTTGGAGTTGAGGAAGGTGCGGCAGATATTTACTATGACCTTGCCGCGCCAGCGCATGACAAGGCGGGGAGTCTCGGTGACCACGGCGACCGCGGTTGCCTCCAGGTTCTCGGCGGCGGCGTACTCGATAAAGCGCGCCTCATCCTCGGCGGCGATGACCACCGCCATACGCTCCTGAGACTCCGAAATCGCCAGTTCGGTGCCGTCCAGACCCTCGTATTTCTTCGGAACTCTTGAAAGGTCAATTGACAAACCGTCGGCAAGTTCGCCTATCGCAACCGATACGCCGCCCGCGCCGAAGTCGTTGCAGCGCTTTATCATGCGGGTGACACGGGGATCGCGGAAGAGACGCTGAATCTTGCGCTCCTCCGGCGGGTTGCCCTTCTGCACCTCGGCGCCGCAGGTATAGAGCGATTCAGCGGTGTGAGCCTTGGAGGAGCCGGTAGCGCCGCCGCAGCCGTCGCGTCCGGTGCGGCCGCCCAGCAGTATGACAACGTCGCCGGGCATAGGCTCCTCGCGCACCACATATGATGCGGGAGCGGCGCCCACCACGGCGCCCAACTCCATGCGCTTAGCCACATATCCGGGATGGTATATCTCGTAAATCCCGCCGGCGGGGATGCCGAACTGGTTGCCGTATGATGAATATCCGGCGGCGGCGGTCTTGGTCAGCTTGGACTGGGGCAGCTTGCCCGGCATGGTCTCGGACACCGGCAGACGGGGATCGGCTGCGCCGGTGACGCGCATCGCCTGGTAGACATATGAGCGCCCCGACATCGGGTCGCGTATCGCGCCGCCCAGACAGGTGGCAGCTCCGCCGAAGGGTTCTATCTCGGTGGGATGGTTGTGAGTCTCGTTCTTGAACATCAGGAGCCAGTCTTCCGGCTTGCCGTCCACGTCAACCGTAATCTTCACCGAGCAGGCGTTTACTTCCTTGCTGCTGTCCAGGTCGTCCAGGCGGCCGGTCATACGCAGGTATTTCGCGCCGATGGTGGCTATATCCATGAGGGAGATGTCCTTGTGACGGCTGCCGTAATACTCGGCGCGGGCGGCAAGATAGGTCTCGTATGCCTCGCGGATAAAGGAATCCTCTATCTTAACGCCGTCTATTGCGGTGAGGAAGGTGGTGTGGCGGCAGTGATCCGACCAGTAGGTGTCTATCATGCGCAGCTCGGTGACGGTTGGGTCGCGCTTTTCCTCGTCCCTGAAGTAGGCGACGCAGAAGCGCAGGTCGTCGCGGTCCATTGCCAGCGACCAGCTGTCGATAAAATCCGTCAATTCGCTGTTGTCCGAAAGGGCGGTGAAGCCTTCGATGATCTCCACATCGGGGGGCGTCACCGGCTCGTCGCGGAGGGTCTCGGGCAGGTCAAAGGATGCCTCCCGGCTTTCGACGGGGTTGATGAGATACTTCTTAATCTTCCCGAAGGTCTTGTCGTCAATATCGCCGTAAAGGGCGTAGACTTTGGCTGTGTGAACCATGGGGCGCTCGCCGCCGGTCATAAGCTGGACGCACTGCGCGCAGGAGTCGGCGCGCTGATCGAACTGCCCGGGCAGATATTCGATGGCAAAGAGATGCGCTTTTGCGCCGTCCGCGGCGCCCGCGCCCGCATCGAAGCTGTCGGACACAATGTCGCTCTGCGGCTCCGAGAAGATGGTGTAACGCGCCGCGTCAAGGTCGGCCTTGCTGATTCCCTCGACGTCGTAGCGGTTGGCGATTCTGACGGCGGTCAGACCGGAAACGCCGAGATTCTCGCGCAGGTCGGCCGAGAGCGCGGCTTCCTCGACCTTGAAGCCCTCCCGCCTTTCAACAAACAGTCTGTATACCATTGTTCAGTCCTCTTTTATATATAATATAATATGTCTTTTACGCTGTTTCGATACCGCACAGGGTCTCGCCGTCATGCCCGGCCGCTTTTGCCAATATAAGCTCTCCCCGCGGCACATCCCTGTCGGTCTTAACCCGCATGGGGGCGAAGAAGGGGGTATGACCCGTAACGATACCTTCATCGCAGCTCTCGCAGAGAATCTGAAGCGGCTGCTCCGGACGGACATATTCGTCAAGCACACCGCTCTTGACCTCTTTCATCAGAGCGGTAAGAGCATCGGCGCGTGAAGCGACGACATTCCCCGGCAGTCTGCCCGGCATGTCATACGCCTCTGTTCCCCGCCGCGCCGAGAACGGGAAGACGTGCACGTGCAGGAAGCGCACCTCCCGCACAAGCTCTAAAGTTTTCTCGAAATCTCTTTCGGTCTCGCCGGGAAAGCCGGCTATCATATCGGCGGTGAATCTGATGCCCGAAATTTTCTGCCGCAGATAGTCAATATTCTCAAGCATTCTCTCCCTTGTGTAGCCGCGCCGCATGGCGCGAAGCACCGAATCAGAGCCCGACTGCGCCGAAAGATGCAGGTGAGGCATGAGCTTTGGGATCGCCGCCATGTCGTCGGCAAAGCGTCTGCCGACAAACGACGGATCAAGGGAACCGAGCCGCAGCCGCTCAATGCCTTCGACTTCGGCGGTGCGCCCGATGAGGGGGATAAGCCCCGCGCCGTAGGCTGCCGTCTCAATGCCGGTGAGCACAACTTCCCGATATCCCGCGGCTGCCAGCGTTTTCACCTCGTCTATGATGTCGTCGTGGTCTCTAAGAACCACTCTGCCACGGGCGTTTTTTATGACGCAGTAGGCGCAGCGGCCGTTGCAGCCGTCCTCGATTTTCACATATGCCCTTGTGCGCGCGCCCTCGCTCTCGGGACCGCGGCGCAGGCTCATTCTTTCGTACGGGAGACTGTCGGGCGGGGTAACGGCTATCAAAGGGGATTCGGGACGCTGTCTTTTACCGTCAAGGTATGCTATTATTGCGTCCGCCGCCTCTAATTTATTGCGGGAGCCTGCCGCGAAATCGGCGCCGGTGTTCAGCGCCATTCCCTCGGGGGCCAGCTGGGAGGCGCAGCCCGCCAGGGCGATAAAGGCGCCGGGGCTGCTCTTCCGCGCGCGGCGTATCATCTGCCGGCACTTGCGCTCGCTTTCGGCGGTGACCGCGCAGGTGTTTATAAAGCAGGCGTCGCATCCCGAAAGCTCCTCGCTGAGGCTGTATCCGGCGGCGGCGATCCGCTCGGCGACTGCCCGGCTCTCGTAGAGATTCACCCGGCAGCCAAGGGTGTATATACCCACTTTCGCGGGTCTTTTCCTGTCGTTCATGGCGCCCATTATAGCACACCGTGTTCGATAAATCAAGGTTTTCGGCATGGTCTGACATCCAAATCGCGGCGCCGTTCGCCCCTTGTTTTTATGCAAAAATCAACTCATTCGGCGATGACGCAGGAGATGCCCTCGGGGATTACCGTTATGTCCCCCGGTCTGCCCAATATCGAATCGGCAGCCGCAAGAGCTTCCTCTATCGAGTGCGCCGGCGTCATGCCGAAGGCGCGTATCATCTCGTCGGGGGCGGAGGAGATCATGAC
>Ga0123335_1002969_pt1 | contig 24390 bp, 26 predicted proteins | sample BiotimSIPDNA_2_FD_89707 | JGI IMG/M metagenome (GOLD analysis project Ga0123335, IMG submission 89707) | Anaerobic biogas reactor microbial communites from Washington, USA - Biogas_R2 time_0 SIP DNA | ecosystem: Engineered > Bioreactor > Anaerobic > Unclassified | place: Washington, USA...
ATGGATGAAAAAGACTGGGACAGGATTATTGATGTAAATCTCAAGGGTATATTTAATGTATGCAAATGTGCAGTGCCATCAATGGTAAACAGGAAAAGCGGCCATATTATTAACATATCCTCTATGTGGGGCATAACTGGAGCTTCCTGTGAGGTTGCATATTCTGCATCCAAAGCCGGGGTAATAGGCTTAACAAAAGCTTTAGCTAAGGAACTTGCACCTTCAAATGTTTATGTCAACTGCGTCGCACCTGGAATAATACAGACAGATATGAATGATGTATTTACGCAGAAGGAACTGATAGATATGATTCCGCTAGGCAGAATTGGTAAGAAACAGGACATATCTTCTATACTTCTTTTTTTATCAGACGAGAATACTTCCTTTATAACCGGGCAGGTCTTTTCTGTAAATGGCGGAACTGTAATTTAGTTTAAAAACAGTTCATATTTCAAAGATATAATAAAAACTAACTAATTGTCAGGAGATTTATTTTATAATTATGAAAAAGATCAGAGAATTTTTTATGAACAGATATGGAATGGACAGTTTAAACAGAGCCTTAATGGTTTTGTATGTCATATTCCTGATTATTTCCCTAATTACAAGACAGGATATATTTATATATATTTCCCTTGGCATTGCTGTGTATCAGGTATACCGTGCTTTATCAAGGAATTTTACAGCAAGAGCAAAGGAAAATCAGGTTTTTATAAAGTTTTGGAATCCGATTAAAAGAAAATATTATTCGATAAAAAAGAAAATCACTGACAAAACTCACAGGTATTTTAAATGCCCGAAATGTAAAACCGAGATTCGTGTTCCAAAAAACAAAGGTAAGATAAGAATCACCTGTCCAAAATGCAGTGAGCAATTTATAAAAAACACATAATGTAACCATATATACCATTAATATGGAAAAATCTGATGATATAAGATAAAATAGTTATAGATTTCATCAGGGGGAGGTATTTATGGAATTATTAAAATCCTTGGAACAGATCAGGACTCCATTTTTTGATCAGTTTTTTCTACTAGTCACAAAAATGGGTGAGGAATTATTCTTTACTGTAGTAATATTAGCTGTAATATGGTGTATAGATAAAAAATCCGGATATAGAATGTTCTTTATATTCACTTTAGGTTCCTTCGTAAACCAGATGCTTAAACTGATTTTCAAGATCCCTCGGCCATGGACATATGAAAATGCAGCAAAACCTGTCGAAGGTTCAGTAGAAGCAGCTACCGGTTATTCTTTCCCATCAGGCCATACACAGCAGGGAGTGAGTCTTTTCGGATCCATAGCGATGTTCCTTAAAAAATCATGGGTATATATTATCATGGCAGTACTGACACTTCTTGTGGCATTTTCCAGGATGTACCTTGGAGTTCATACTCCTTTAGATGTATTTACATCTTTAGCTGTCGGAATTGTGCTTTTACTCCTTTGCTATTTTATTTTCCGTGTTGCTGATAAATATAAATATGGTGACGCTTATCTTTATGCTATTGTTGCTTTGGCTATTACAATCGCCATGATAATACTTTCTTTTGACAAGACCGGTTCAGCTGAGTATTTGCACGGAATAGAAAACGGATGGAAGCTTTTAGGCTGTTGTATTGGTATCATAATCTCCATAGTTGCTGATATCAAATATACCCACTTTGAAGTTAAGGCAAAATGGTGGCAGCAGCTTATAAAGCTGGCTGTGGGACTTGGAGTTGTAATAGTGATAAAGACATTTCTGAAGCAGCCTCTTCTGGATCTGTTCAATCAGAATCCTGTTGCAGATGGTATAAGGTATCTATTAATAATAGTTTTTGCAGGCTGTTTGTATCCTCTGTGTTTCAGAATATTCACTAAAAAGAGATAAGGTAAATGCCTTACTCAGTTTGCAAACAGATAAATAATATAGATTCTCATAAAAACAGACAGCCTGTAACTGTCTGTTTTCTTGTTATTATTCTGTTATTTATGCTTTTTGTTTACTCTGCCACATATTGCTTTATAAATATACTTCCTGTCGCTGTCTTCAAAGTAATATTTGCATCACCTGATGAAGAAACCAATACAGGGAATTCTGCATTGAATTTACCTGTAGCCGTACTGTAAGCAACAATGAGATTATCTGTTTTTACTGTGTATAAGTATATGGATCCGGTATCACTCTTTGCATATATGCTGTCAGGTAAAGTAGCACATGTCATTGTGATACTACCCGTATTACTCCTAAAATCTCCTGTCCTGAAAGTACCTTCGGTCTCTATTGCTCCTGTATCAGAACTCTGTGTAATTGAATCAACTGTGTAATCTGTACAAGTTACTCTTCCAGTATCTGAATCGCAATACAGTGTTTCTGTTATTACGTCACTTATACCAATTCTTCCTGTATCAGTCTCTATGTTAATTTTTATGTCTGCTGTTGATTTACTTACATCTATATTTCCCGTATCGCTGTTAACAATAATGTTCTTTGCTTTTAATTCTGATGCTGTTATCGATCCTGTGTCTGTGTCAAGAGTAATTGTCTGGCTTGCTGTAAGGTTTCTAACATCAATCCTTCCTGTGTCTGATTCAAGATATATAGTGTCAGCTATTATATCCTGTGCTGTTATATCAGACAGAGCACAATTTGTTTTTAATACAGATAATGACTCTAACAATGTTTTCGGAATCCATACAACTACCTTTTTAGGAGCTATCCACAATTTTGACTCGTCTTCCAGCTCATTGATCTTCAATATGCCGTCTTTTATAGTATATGTAAGATTTTCTCCTGTGGATAAATCTCTCTGACAGCTTTCAATTAACAGTATTTTATCTTCATTATAAACTTTAAAATCAACTGCTGCGGTTATCCAATTTACCTGTATCTCCACTATTCCGTCAACATCCGTTTCATACCTTGCTTTTTCTTCATATGGTCCTGTCAGAGTTTCAATCCTATGCCTTCCTGTAGTAGAAATGGAAATTCCTTTGAATCCATGTTCAATTACATACCATGCTCCCAGACCTATAATTACAAAAATTATTACCAGTATCGCTATGGTCCTGATTATTTTTGATGATATCGCATTCATCTTTATTCACCTCATTTCTTGGCTTGCCCAAGCCAGATATTCAATATGCATTCAATTGCAGCTGCAAGCAGGAACATAAGCCATGTAAGATGCCATGCATGTGTCTGAAAGCTCACAATGAAATACATTATTACTGTTATAAGCCATAAAAATCCGGATACTGATTTTCTTATGCTTCTTTTTCTTTCTATCTCAGCCATTCTGTTAGTCTGACTGCTGTTTTGTGTATATCCCGGCTTGTTTGCATTGTTGTATATCGCAAGTATTATACCTATAGCTATAAGTATCACCGCAATCATAATATTCATAAGCACATTCTTATATGATAGCGCCATAACCAGCGGAACTGCTGCAAGCACGAAAACCATTGCAATCACAGCTTTCAATGCGAGATATTTTTGCTGTTTGGAATCATCATGACCTATTCCTTTTTCCAGTTCGGCAAAAAGTTCTGATAAGTCTCCTATACTCTCCAGAGCTATCTTATATGCTTCGTCCTTGTTTTTGCCTTCTGTTATAAGATCATTGTATTTATCCTTGAGATTTTGAAGTATCTCTTCTTTAACCTCATATGCCTTTGCTGTCGCAGGCGCATCTTTAAACAGATTATCAACGTACGCCTTTAACTTATTGTCCATTTTCCATCACCCCCGTATCAATCAATTTCTCAATCATGTTTTTTGCATTCTTCCAGTCATTTAAAAGCTTCAGGTATTCCTCTTTTCCTCTTTGGGTAATAGAGTAGTATCTGCGTCTTGCAGTCACATTCTGTTCACCCCAGTAAGAAGTAATGAATCCGGCTTCTTCCAGTCTTTTGAATGCAGTATACAGCGTCGCTTCTTTAAATTCGTATTTGCCATCAGTTTTTGTAGATATGTTTTTGTTTATCTCATAACCATAACTATCCTTCATCATCAAGCTAGCCAGTATAATCGTATCCGTATTCCCTCTTATAAGATCAGATGCTATTATCAATCTAATCCCTCCCTTCACCGAGTATATCATCTAACGGAGTACATAATAATACAATATACTTCGCCTGTCAAGGTATATTTTATATTTTTTTTCTTTTTTTCCCTAATTAGTTGTAATTACAGATATTTAACAGTTATATCCACTATTAATCAAGAGTTCCTGTTATGTCCCTGTGGATAACTTATTTCCAAATATATACCATATTTATCGTATAAATTTTAATTCTGTCTTACTTATCCACAAAAAACATGGTTAGCCTGTGGATAACTTTGTATTAAAAAAATGCCTTGTTTATGGGCATTTTTTATAAGTTCAAATGTTATATGATTTGTTTTTCCACAAGGTCTGTGGATTTTTTACTCCTCTTTTGCTTCAGCTTCTTCTTCTTCTTTGTCTGTTATTGTAGCAGCAACTACTGCATTCTCTTCGTCTATCCTCATAAGAGTAACACCTTGTGTAGCTCTTGATAAGATACTTATCTGACCGACATCAAGCCTAATCATATCTCCCTGAAGAGACATAAGCAGAAGGTCATCACTGTCAGATGCTATCATTGAAGATATAACTGCTCCTGTTCTATCTGTAACTTTGTAAGTTATGACTCCTTTTCCTCCGCGTTTCTGTATTGGATATTCAGACACAAAGGTTCTCTTTCCAAAACCGTTCTCTGTTACCATAAGTATGGTATCCTCTTCCTTTACAAGACTCATGCCTACTACATAATCATCCTCATCAAGTCTGATTCCTATAACACCCTTGGCAGATCTTCCTGTTTCTCTTGTATCTTCTTCTGTAAATTTAATTGCTTTTCCTTTGTTAGTTACAAGCATAACTGTATCGTTTCCCTCTGAAAGTTTTACTGATATCAAATCGTCATCATCTCTTAGGGTTACTGCAATTATCCCGCCTTTCCGGATATTTATATAACTTGCAAGTGGAGTCTTCTTGGCAAATCCGAGTTTTGTAGCCATAAACAGATTCTGAGTTGTTTCAAAACTGTCTATTGGAAGTACAGTTGTAACTTTTTCATTTGCATCCAGCTCCAGAAGATTTACTATAGCTGTTCCTTTTGCCGTTCTTCCTGCTTCTGGTATCTGATAACCTTTAAGCTTGAACACTTTTCCCCTGTTGGTAAAGAAGAGAAGTACGCTGTGAGTGCTTGTAGTAAAAATATCTATAACTGTGTCTTCTTCTCTTGTTGTAACCCCTATTACTCCCTTACCGCCTCTGTTCTGGCTTCTGTAGGTATCTACAGGCATTCTCTTGACATACCCGAATCTTGTAAGGGTAAGTATTACGGTTTCTTCTTTAATTAGGTCTTCATCTAAAAAATCTTCTTCAGAATCTTCTATAATGGTTCTTCTTGCGTCACCATATTTCTTTTTAATGATTTCGAGTTCATCAATTATTACCTGATGAGTTGCATCCTGATTTTCCAGTATATTCATATAGTACTTTATTTTTTCATTCAATTCGTCATACTCGCTCTGAAGTTTTAATATTTCCAGTCCGGTAAGTCTGCCAAGCCTCATGTCAACTATTGCCTGAGACTGTCTGTCAGTGAAATCAAATCTCGTCATCAAGTTTATTTTAGCTTCAGGTTCATTTGAACTCTTACGGATGGTATCGATTACTTCATCAAGTATATCAACAGCTTTTATAAGGCCTTCCAACACATGAGCCCTTGTCTGAGCTTTATCAAGATCGAACTTGGTCCTTCTCTTTATAACATCAACCTGGTGCAGTATGTAATATTCCAGCATCTGTTTGAGATTCAGTATCTTAGGCTCATATCCAGTCTTAGCAGGAGTCAGTGCAAGCATATTTACATTAAAAGCATCCTGAAGCTGTGTGTGTTTATACAGCCTGTTAAGTATAACGTTTGCATTTGCATCTTTCTTTAAGGTTATAATTATCCTTATTTCTTCATTCCTGTCAGATTCATCATTTATTTCCGATATGCCTTCAATAGCTTTGTTCTTAACCATATTGGCGATAGTTTCTATAAGCTTTGCCTTGTTAACCTGATAAGGAAGATCATGAATTATTATCCTCTGTTTTCCACTTGAAAGCTCTTCTATTTCAGCTTTGCCTCTTACTACAATCCTTCCTTTTCCAGTTTTATATGCCTGATATATTCCGGATCTTCCCATTATAGTTCCGTATGTTGGGAAATCAGGTCCTTTTACTATTTCTATCAGTTCATCAATGGTTATATCAGGATTTTTAATAACTGATGAAATCGCATCAATTATTTCTGTAAGATTATGAGTCGGTATGTTAGTCGCCATTCCTACAGCAATACCACTGGAACCATTAACAAGAAGATTCGGAAATCTTGAGGGCATTACAACAGGTTCCATTTCGTGATCATCAAAATTAGATTTGAAGTCTACTGTCTCTTTGTTAATATCTGCAAGCATTTCAACAGCTATTTTTGTAAGCCTTGACTCTGTATATCTCATAGCAGCAGGCGGATCTCCGTCACGTGAACCGAAGTTGCCATGTCCGTCAATTAAGGGATATCTCAATGAGAAATCCTGAGCCATTCTTACCATTGCATCATATACTGCAGCATCACCATGAGGATGGAATTTGCCTAAAACCTCCCCTACAGTAGCTGCGCATTTTCTGTGAGATTTTTCAGGATAGAATCCCAGCGAATGCATGGCATATAGTATTCTTCTGTGCACAGGTTTGAATCCGTCACGTACATCTGGTAAGGCTCTGTCAGCTATAACGCTCATAGCATATTCTATGAACGCTTTTCTCATCTGTTCCTCTATATCTACTGGTATAATTTTGGAAACATCACATAATTTTTCATTTTCCATAGTATTTTTTACAGTTCTCTTTCAATAGTTTTATCTTACTTATTATATCATAAAACCCTCTCCTAGTCCATTGGCAAAGAGATTCTGATAGAGGAAATAGTTAAGCATTTAGCAATAAAAAAAGCTTATAAGTAAGCTTTTTTGAGATCTAAAAATTGTTATTCTATTTGCATAAAATTATGCAGTCTCTTTTAATGCATTAATCAATCTGTTCTGTTACGAAGAAAACTGATAAATGTATCGTCTGTATTAAATATCTTCAATCTTGTTCCCCTGATATTATACTTTCTGATGTACTGCTGTCCTCTTTCAGGATTAAATACTATATACCCGTTAACACTGGTACCTTTCAGCTCATATGTTCCGGTTTCTGACCATTCATCAACTCCATACATAAATGTTTTGTATGTGTTGTCACCACCGAAATATATATATGCTCCAGATGTTGTTGAATCAGTCTGAACTTCCACCCACCATGTACCGACTATGGACTTAAATATCAAAGCAGATACTATGCCTAAAATAAGTAATGCTAAAATGGTTACTGTAATTATTTTTTCTATCTTCATTTTTCGTATGGCTTTGGCTTTTTCCTCTGCACTTATAATCTTTTTTTCTTCTGCCATTTATTCGTACTCCTTTATTTCAAATCTGCTTTCATATTTTACCACAAAATTCTAGTAGCTTGAACAGAACTTCTTAATTATCTTTTTCGGGCACACATCATAGCATTTTCCACATTTTGTGCATTTGTCATAATCTATAATTGCTACATTGTTCACAACGTGTATTGCATCATCCTCACAAGCTTTTTCACATAACTTGCATGCTATACATCCATTCTTACAGTTCCTATTAGTTGTCTTGCCATTATCTTCACTTACACAGGCGACAAAATATCCGCATTCTCCTATTACATACTGTATAAGGTTTTTAGGGCATGCTTTTGCGCAAAGCCCACACTCGGTGCACAGCATTGGATCAATGATAGGAGCTCCATTCTTCATCATTATAGCATCATGAGGACATACAACAACGCAATCCCCATATCCAAGGCATGAATAATTACAGGTGTTTTCCCCCTTATATGCAAGATTAGCGGCTTCACAAGTCTTTATTCCGGAATATTCAAATTTCTTTGATACATCCGGACAGCACAAAGCTCTCATTACCCTCGTCTTTTGTGTCTCCACTTCAATGCCAAGTATTTCCCCGATTTTAACTGCTGTCACATTAGTTCCGGGTATACACAAATTACCTTCTGCTTTCCCCTCAGCAACAGCTTGTGCATATAAATCACATCCTGAATAACCGCATGCTCCGCAATTAGCGCCAGGGAGTATCTGTCTTATTTTTTCTACTCTTTCGTCTTTTTTAACTTCAAATACCCTGCCTGCTATCGTAAGCGCAATTCCGAAAAACAAGCCTATTCCTCCCAATATCGCAATTGGGATCAGTATTTCTTTAAGCATTTTTCACCTCACCCGAATATTCCTTTAAATCCTGTAAATGCCATAGATAGAAATGCCGCTGTTATTAATGCTATGGGAAGGCCTTTAAAGTATTTTGGTACATCATTCAAATCCAGTCCTTCTCTTATTCCTGCAAATATTATTGTTGCCAGCATGAATCCAGCACCTGCAGAAGCTCCATATAAAGCACTTTGCCACAAGTTGTATTCATTCTGTACATTTAGTAAAGCTACTCCCAGTACAGCACAGTTAGTAGTAATAAGCGGAAGATAAATCCCTAAGGATTTATATAATGGCGGTATGACCTTTTTCATGAACATCTCTATAAACTGCACGAATCCGGCTATTACCAGTATGAAAGCCAGTGTCTGCAGATATTCAAGATTGTTTGGAATAAGAAGATAAGTATTAGTTAAGTTAGTAACAACAGAAGCTATAGTCATTACAAAGATTACTGCGAGTCCCATTCCTACAGCTGAATTCAGCTTTTTCGATACTCCAAGAAAAGGGCAGATTCCTAAGAAGTTCGTTAGAACAAAGTTATTCATCAGGATTGCCCCAAAAGATATGTATATTATCAGTTTAAATGTATCACCGCTCATCAGCATTTTCCTTTCTCATCTTTTGACATGCATTGCATGGGGCATTCTGAACAGTCTTTTATTTCTGTTTTTCTGTGTGTCAGAGCGCTTATTAACGCCATAAGCATACCAAGTACCAGAAATGCACCAGCTGGTGTTATAAATAATGTAGGCATAGGTATATTCTTTATAATCTCCAGTCCGAAAATCGAGCCGCTTCCTAAAAATTCCCTTATGGTGCCTATAATAGTCAGTGCAAGGGTAAACCCCAATCCCATCCCAAGACCATCCAGAAATGAATACCATGGGTTATTCTTTCCTGCAAAGGCTTCTGCTCTTGCTAAAATTATACAGTTTACTACTATAAGCGGTATGTATATGCCTAATGCTTCATTTAATTCAGGCAGGAAGGCTTTCATAAGAAGCTGCACTATGGTTACGAATCCTGCAATTACAGTTATATATACTGGTATTCTCACTGAGTCAGGAATAAGCTTCCTTAGAAGAGATATAATCAGGTTTGACAATACAAGCACAGCTGTCGCAGCAATACCCATCATAAAAGCATTCTCAGCAGTTGTGGAAATAGCTAATGTAGGACACATTCCAAGAACCAAAATGAATGTCGGATTCTCTTTAAATATGCCTTTTGAAAGTTCCTGCAAAGACCTGTTTTTCATTTCACCACCTCTGCATGTATAATAAGAGCGCTTTCCACTGCTGAAATAACAGCGTCAGTGGTAATAGTTGCCCTTGTTATATAATCAATTTTTTCAGATATGTTATCTTCCCTTATAAGACCTATGAACTGTGAAGTAAATTCTGGAAGTTCTGCTTTCTTTCCAAGATTAGGTGTTTCCGCATTTTCCCCCAGCATTATGTTTTCTACTTTTCCATCATTGTTTATACCTACAAATACTACCATATCTCCGCCATAACCTTTGACAACCATGGTAAAGACATATCCTTTGGCGCTTTTATCTACACCTTTTATCCTGGCTTTTGTGCTGATATTCAGTTTAAGCACATCCTCGGAAATATCTGTGAAAGGTGCGCCATCAAAAAGAACCATGCTCATTGCCTTTTCGGCTTCAGCTCTTTCTTTGGCTTGAATCGCTTTGTCTGTAAAATGATTAGTAAGTGCAAGCAATCCGACAACGCATGCGGTGATAAGGAAAAGACTTAAAATAGGAGCTATGTATTTTTTCATTTCTTCTTAATCCTCCCGAAAGTCTTTACTGTTGTAAATCTGTCTATTAAAGGAACAAGCGCATTCATGAAAAGCAGTGAATACGCGACGCCTTCTGTATTAGAACCGAATTTCCTTATACTTGCTGTCATCAAACCTAATCCCGCAGCAAAAATAAATTTGCCTTTATGTGTCATCGGGCTTGTAGTGTAATCAGTCGCCATATATATAGAACCTATCATCAGGCCTCCAGCTAGTACGCAATAAAGCGGATCCTGTCCGAAAACATAGCTTAGAAGAGCAACAGTCCCTATATATGTTACTGGAATTTCCCATGTTATGACTTTTCTAAATATAAGGTATATACCGCCTGCTATTAATGTTATTGCAGCTGTCTCTCCCAAGCTTCCTGCTGTCTTTCCTAAAAACATGTCAAGATATGATGGAAGAACTTCCCCTTCTGGTATAGCTAAAGGCGTAGCCGCTGTTATTCCGTCTGTTAAGGGAGCTACATATACAGTCATTAGAGAGGAAAAAGAAGCTGTAAGGAACAGTCTTGCCGCAGCAGCCGGATTGAATATGTTTTGCCCTATCCCACCAAAAAGCATCTTGATTATTACTATAGCAACAAATGCACCTATTACACTTAAAATAATTGAAGATTTCAATGGCGGCATATTCAATGCAAGAATCAATCCTGTAACAACACAGGAAAGATCTGTCTCAGTGTGCCTTTTTTTTGTTATCAGGTTAAAAAGATACTCAAACAGTACACATGATGATACTGAAGTCACAATAATAAGAGCTGCAACATATGAAAAGTAATATACCGACAATATGGCTGTAGGCATTAATGCGATTATTACATCAAGCATTATCCTTGATGTAGTTGCTTTGTCCTTTATGTGAGGTGAGGATGCTACAATTAACTTATCCATTTTTCACCTTCGCTTTCTTTAAGAGATCTTTCCCGACACGGAATGACTGTACCAGATGCCGTTTTGCAGGACAGACATATGAACAAGCTCCGCATTCTATGCAGTTCATTATATGATATTTTTCCAGTTCTTCAGTCATTTTCGCTAAAGCATACTTGTTTAGCGTTAAAGGCATAAGCCCCATAGGGCATGCGTCTATGCATCTCCCGCATCTTATACATGCTGTTTCTTCTATGAAATCCAGATCTTCCTGAGTCATAAACAAAAATGCGTTATTCTGCTTGATGACCGGTGTTTCATAGCTTTCTGCTGTTATTCCCATCATAGGTCCGCCACAAAGAACTTTTAATGTCTTCTGATTATCACCTTTGCAGTATTCAAATATATCCTTTATATATGTACCTAAAACAACTTGATAATTACCCTTGTCTGCAACCCCATCGCCCTCAACAGTTACCCTTCTCGAGACTAAAGGCATACCGGTCTGACAGTACTTGAATAATGCCAATACACTTGTTACATTCATGACAACTACCCCTACGTCAATAGGCAAGCCGTTCATAGGCACTTCTCTGCCAGTTAAGGCATAAATTAGCATTTTTTCCGCTCCTTGCGGATATTTTGTACTAAGCATAACTGTTTCTATTCTTGGTTCATCTTTTGTAAGTTCTTTAAGAAGAGTAAATGCTGCAGGTTTATTGTCTTCCACAGCTATATATGATTTGGAAATTGACAGTTTATCCAATATTAACTCAATGCCTTTTACTATTTCTCTGCCTTCTTCAATTATAGCCCTGTAATCGCAGGTAATGTATGGTTCGCATTCAACTGCATTTATAATTAAGGCTTCTGGAATTCTGTCTTTTGTATCCAGTTTGACATGAGCAGGAAATCCTGCCCCTCCAAGACCTGTCAGTCCACTGCTTCTAACCGCTTTGAGAAAATTTTCTTTTGTTGATATATCTGGTTTTGATATATCTGGTAAAACAGTCTGTTTTCCATCTGGTTCAATAATTATGCTTACTGATTTTGAACCGTTATACAAGATTATATCTTTTATCTGAATAACTTTACCGGATACGCTTGAATGTATCGGTGCTGATACGAATTTTGCCGTATCACCCAAAACTTGTCCCACATAGACATAATCGCCTTTGTTAACCAGCACTTCACAGCATGCTCCGATATGCTGTTGCATGGGGATCTCCACAAGTTTCGGGATTGGAAGAATTTTTGTAGAAATCTCTGAAGTTCCCTTCTTGTGAGGTAAGGTAACTCCACCTTTTATATTCTTGAATTTTCTTGTCATCCACACCCTCGCACTTAATAATATTAATATTATATACTGTTACAGGCAGAAAAAAAAGGACATTGAGTGTCCTTTTTGTCTTGCTTTTATAATGTTGCTATTCTTGTGCCAACATCAGATTGTATTCTGAAATTGTAGTAGCATATTCTTCATATGTCATTGATGCATCTTCTGTAAATGACATGTAAACCTGCATTTTTTCTGATAAACACCCTTTTATATCATTAAGTTTCATCGGAACTTCCTGTTGTTCCATATCATCAGGAGCTTTATATAGAACGCGAAGTGTAAGATCAGTAAGATCCTCGCCTTCAAATACAAAGCTTACGCTATCAGTAGCCATATATTCCTTTGTTATTTCTTTTGCACCGGCTGCAATCCTTGCTTCTTCAAAGAATATAAGGAATTCCTGCCATGAATCTGAATCCTGGTTGTTTCCTAGAAGAGCTGGGAAATTCATCAAAAGCGTTCCGTCAATCTCAGAACCTATAATCATGTTAACACCTTTGTTTGTGACTGTTGTATCAAAAGCAGTAAAGTATTCGCAAGAGAACAGATAATAGTTCATCTGGTGTATCTTGTATGACTGGTAAAGCTGCTCATTTCTGTCTTCTACGGGATCTCTGCCAACCATTTCATTAAAAGCGCTTAACCTTGCGTTCAATGTCTTCTGCCTACTGATGTTGTTAAACTGAGAAACTGTAGGCTTTATAATTGGGTCCCCACCATATGTAGCAATGGTATATTCTAATTCTTTAATAACATATTTGTCTTCTAAAGCATTTGCTGTGTTGATAGATGGTTTAGGCCTTTTTTCATATGGAGTACATGAAGTAAGCCCCATTACAAAACCCAATGCAAGAATTACTGCTACTAATACAACTAATTTTCTTCTCATTTATTCCTCCCATACCCTTATAGAGCACTTTTGCATAAAATAATCAGTATGAATATTATACAACTTATGGATTTGATTGTAAATCCGTTTTAACGAATACATTATATTGTTTATGTGATATTTAATAGGAAAATTATAATAACTAATTAAATTATTGTGTTTATTCATACCATGTGAATCATTCATAATATCCTTTGTACTCTCCAACAAGACGAGCATATTCTTCATAAGTCATAGATGCATCTTCTGTGAATGACATGTACCATCTCATTTTTTCTGACAAACACCATTTAATATCATTAAGCTTCATCGGAACTTCCTGCTGTACAGTATCATCAGGAATTTTATATAGAACACGTAGGGTAAGATCAGTAAGGTTCTCTCCTTCAAATACGAAACCCACATTATCAGTAGCCATATATTCCATTGTAATCTCTTTTGCACCGGCAGCTGTTCTTGCTTCTTCAAAGTATGAGAAGAATTCCTTCCATGAATCTGTATCGTTTCCAAGAAGTGCTGGGAAATTCATTAAAAGCGTTCCGTCAATCTCAGAACCTATAATCATGTTAACACCTTTGTTTGTGACTGTTGTATCAAAAGCAGTAAAGTATTCGCAAGAGAACAGATAATAGTTCATCTGATGTATCTTGTATGACTGGTAAAGCTGCTCGTTCCTGTCTGCATTAGGATTTTTTTCTACCATTTCATTAAAAGCGTTTAATCTTGCATTCAATGTCTTCTGTCTGCTGATATTGTTAAACTGATATACAATGGGCTTTTTGATAGGGTCTCCTCCATATGTAGCAATGGTATATTCTGATTCTTTAACTATATATCTATCTTCTAATACATTATATGAGATTATACTGCGATCATAGCCATCGCAAGTATGTGGTAGTTTATTTGAACTTGTGATTACCAATACTATAAGAATCAATGCCAGTGTTCCAGCTAAAGATAGGGATAATATTAAATATGTTTTTCTTTTCATTTTCTCTTTCATGATTTTCTTATATAAATCATGATCTCCTCTCTAATTGTTTTCTCTGGATGTTTTTCCATTTTATTTATTGAAGCATAAAACTTTTAGCATAAATTAGGGAGTATTATTATCTGTCTGTTACTTTTATTATAGATTACATATAATTCTTATGTAACGCCATATATGTGACATTTTATAGGAAATTTATAATTAATTTCTCCATTTTGATTGTGGTATATAACTTGTTTATCTGATGTATGCAAAAAGACATACGTTTTTGTATGTCTTTTTACCTGGCGCGCCCGAGAGAGTTCGAATCCCCAACCTTTTGATCCGTAGTCAAATGCTCTATCCAATTGAGCTACAGGCGCACGCAAATGTATATTAATACTTTTTTCATATTTTTTCAAGGTCATTTTATTTCCCCAATATTTATTTATATCCTGTTATCCGTTTACTTGAATAATTTTTTTATATATAATAGTCAAACGAAGGAAATAACTATGAAAGATAAATTTGACAGTAAATCCATATTGTATTCCGACACATTGATACCAGACATCTTTTTATCCGAGTATCTCCCGCTGCTTTCTCCACAGGCTGTAAAGGTTTATTCATTTTGCTGTTTTTTAGAGAAAACAGAAAGAATTATCGATATATTTAAAATAGTCAGACGGCTGGATATTGAAGAAACAGAACTTGCAACTGTTCTTGATGAGCTTGCAAAGAAACACCTTATATCCGTTAGCGGAAGGGATATATTCGTAAATGATATTAAAGGAATTGAGATAGACAGGCTCTACAAAGAAAGGACTTCCATAAAACCAGAAGATATGGGAGAAAAAGAATCCGTGATTTCCGCTATTAATGACCAGTTTTTTGATGGCAATATGCCTATTTACATGTATGGATGCATAGAACAGTGGTTTAAAAAGTATAGATTTGAGGATCCCGTTATGGTTATGTTATTTTCCATAAGCAATGAAAAGGGAGCTTTAACCAGAAACTATATCGAAACTGTAGCAAAAGACTGGTTTGAAAATGGAGTAAAGACAGTTTTTGATCTTGAAGCCTTGTTCAATGAACGTGACAAGATGAAGGATGTTCATAATAAGATTCTCAAAGCCTTAAATAGAAAAACAGCATTCACACAGTATGAAACAGACTTAATTAACAAGTGGTTTAATGAATATCACTACAGTTTTGAAATTGTCGAGGAAGCCTTGAAAAAAACTGTTAAAATAGCGAATCCGAATATTGCATATGTTGATAAGATACTTTCTACCTGGTATGAAAACGAATTTAAAAATATAGATGATCTTGAAAAAGAAAAAGCCCTCAAGGACCTTTCGCCTAATGAGCTGCGTATGATTGTCCAAGAGCATTACCAAAGCATAAACATGAGAAATTCCATGCTTTTTGAAAGCCGTAAAGCAGAAATATTCAAGAAATCACCTCAGATTGAGAAACTGTACAATGATATAAACGATTTGCATTTCAAACAGGCTTTTTCTCCGGATAAGAAAGCAATTGCTGAGGAAATAAAAAACAAAAATTATGAAATGTCTCTTCTGTTCAAACACAATAATATCCCGGAAGATTATCTTACTAGAAAATATGATTGTGATATATGTAAAGATACAGGAGTTAATAATGGAAAAGACTGCAGCTGTAAAATGGATTTTTTACGCACTTTCAGTGCTAAATAGTTATTTATTTGCTTAATTCAATAACCGCCATATCCTTTCCCTTTAAAAGGGAACTCTCCATATCTGTAGCAAAAAACAGTATCTGATTATGCTTGCTTAATTCATATATGAAATCAAAAGTACTCTTTTTTCTTTCCCTGTCATAATATACAAGTGTCTCATCCATGAAGATGGGAGTAACTGTTTTTGAAGAGAATACATTTGATGCAGCCAACCGGAAAGCCAGATACATCTGTCTTAATGTCCCATCAGAAAAATTATATGCAGAGCGTATTGATTTGTCATGCTCTGTGTTAAGATCCATAGAACTGCCCGTTAATAAGTTGTCATGATTCTTTGCTGTTATTCTGTAAAGGAACTCGCTCATTTTTTGGTTCATCTTCGGAATTATTTCCTCTTTAATCTGTCTTGAAGCTTCCTCAATACCATTTATCGCATAATCAAGCGCTTTCTGCTTTTCCTTTATAGCCTGCTTCTGATTTTCCAGTATATATATCAGCTCCTGCTGTGATGCTATCTGTTCGTCCGATTTCATATATGTATCCAATTGAGCATTAACTACAGCCAGCCGCTCTTTTCTAGACTGAATAAAGCTTAAGCACTGTTCACGGTTAAAGGAAGGTTCAGTCCCTTTGGGACTGTAGATATTGGCTTTCTCCAACAATGCATTATAATCGAGGACATCCTGCTGCTTTAAAATATCATTTAATAGTCCATCATACCTGTTTATTAGATCATTTATTGAATCGTCTTTTTTTAATTCTGTTGCAGCTTGTTCCAACTCTTTTTCCGTTTCCATCAGATTATAAAGTTTTCCCAGCTCATTACTTATTTCCTTATTCTTTTTACGTGTAATGAAAACTAGCGTAATTAATGGTATTGTAGCAAAAGCAGCCAACAGTAACCAGATGGTTATTGTTATAGACAAAACAGCAACTATCGCAGTAACAAGTATTGCAAATATTAATAACAGGGTAGTTTTCTTACTGTTCTTCTTTTCTTTCTCTAAAAGATTTTTTTGTGCCTTTTCCAGCTCATCATATTCCTTCGCAGCCTCATCAAATTCCTGCTTTCTTTTTTCAAAGACATCAGCATCAATATCTGAAAGCTTTTCTTTTAGTTCATTTATTTCATTACTGTATCTTTCATATTCCCTGATGCTTTTGTTAACGCTCTCAAATGTCTCTTTTCTTATGCAGAGTTTTTCTTCGGTTTCAAGTTTTTTTAGCTCTTTTTTTATTTCTTCTGCTTCAGTCAGATATTCCATGCATCTTTGGTTCTCTTCCTGCATTATTCTGAGTTGTCTTTTCTCTGTTTCTATCTGCGAACTCAATATATTATATTTCCTTTTGCTTGTCCTTTCATTACCAAGGAAGGTAATGCTTTCTTTCAGTTTCTTTAAAGCATCTCCAACGGATATTTGCTCTTCCCCTGATTCACTTATATTCATAAGCTTCTGTGCTATATGTTCCTTATCTTCAGGGTAAAGCAGATTCTTGTCCTGACACATGAATGATGAATTCGTAAAACATTCAAAATCCATACCTAAGAGATCCTGCCCGAGCATCCCGCTCTCCTTACTGTACGAGAATTCATTTGTTATATCTTCGTTGTACTCGTTATATACAGTTAAAGATTTACTGTTAAAATCTCTTTCCACTCTAAGTATTTTATTCTCATCAGTCTCAAGTATTAGATAACCTCCATAGTTATCTGTTTCCCAGGGTTTGTATTTTTTATTTTCAGGGATAGTTCCGTCTTTTCCCTCTCTTTCATTTTTTTTGTGCCCGTAAAGCATGGCTTTTATAAAAGACATAAGAGTGCTTTTACCAGTTTCGTTATATCCTAGTATTAAATTCATGCCTTCTCTAAAGTTAAATGTCCTGTTTACAAGTTTGCCGTATCCGTATATATGAGCTGTTATAATCCTCATTCTATATCCAGCTCCTCATCTGATAATGCAAGCAACCCTAACCTTAGAGCTTCTTCATAAACTTTTATCTCTTCCAAAGAAGCATTCTCTATCTTATCTGTCATTATATTTCTATATCTGCTTTTTATTCCCTGTGAAGTCGAATGCACTGTTTTCTTTTTTTCAGCAGCTCTTCTGTCTACAATCTGTATATAGTCATATTCTTCAAAAGTTGTGATTAATTCATTATCTTCTTTTATGCCTGTGACTTTTATTCTATATATGTCATGAATTTCTGGATACATATCCTTGAATTTTCCGAGATTTTTATATTCTATCTCTATATCTTTATATTTTCTTGACCTGCTCTCTATAAACTCAATTTGTCCCGTAGATAAATCGCCTTTGAAATACCCATGGCTTCCTTCTTCATCGAAGCCCAGAGCGCAAAGACTGCCAGGATTAAATATCCTGTCTTTTATGTATGTCCTGTGGTTATGCCCCATTGCGACATAGTCGAATCCTATATCCTTAAGCATTACAGAACTTACTGCATTGTATGTAGACAAGTTTAAATCCACGTCACCATGCATAAGGAGCACATTGGTATAGTTCTTGTCAGTCCTTATTGTCTCAAGATTCTTATACTGGCCGCCACCGGTATCATATCCTATTCCATAAACACATGTCTTTTCCTTTTCAAATACTACATATGGCTTTCTTCTACTTAATATATATACATTTTTCGACCAAGGATAGCTACTATAGAAAGAGTTTTTGGATTCTGGATCATGATTGCCGGATATAAGGATGACATTTCCCTTCAGATTCGAAAATGCATCGTTGATCCTGCTTATATTCTTTATCTTCGTATATTCGTGTTCATAAAGATCACCGGATATAAATATAAAATCAGGTTGTTCTTCCTGTGCTGTTTTAAGCACTCTCAAAAATTCAGTGAAAATTTCTTCTCTTCTTTTTACGGGAAAGCCTTCAACTGATGCTAATGATGAGAATGGCTGGTCAAGATGGATATCAGCCATATGAAAAAAAGTTATAGACATCTTACTCCTCTTTAAATGTAATTACCGCATATGCTACTGAGTATTCATTGCAATGAGAAAGGCTTATACTGATATCCTGTATGTCAGGGAAATTAGTTTTAAGATCCTCGTTCAATATGATATGCGGTTTTCCTTTCTTGTCATTTATAACCTCAATCTGGATTGGTTGCACAGTCGCGCAAAATCCAGTACCGAGAGCTTTTGATACTGCTTCCTTTGCTGCAAACCTTGCTGCAAGGCTCTGAGCCATTGAAGCTTTTTTTGCTTTACAGTATTCTATCTCCTTTTCTGTGAAGTTTTTTTCTAAAAATCTTTCTGAGCGGCTGACAGCATCCATTATCCTCTTGTTTTCCAAAATATCAGTGCCGCATGTTATCTTCATTTCAGGCCTCCTGATGTTTTAGTAATATATATGTCATCGTGTTTTCTTGATAAAGAAGCATATGCCATGCTTGCAAGCCTCATTTCGCTATATATTGCTGCTACTGCCGCTCCTGAACCAGTCATAAAGACTGTTACTGCATCAGTTTCAGACAGATCCTCTATCGCACTTTGAATGGAAGGTTTGTGTGGAATGACTGCTTTTTCGAAAATATTCACAACATTGCCCTTAAGCCCTTCAATATCCCTTTTCTCTAACAAAGATTGAATTAAATCCATATCCGGCCTTATCAGATCGCTAAGCTTGTCATACTCTTTGTATGCCCATACGGTCTCTACAGAATCTTTTGGTTTAATTATCACAAACCATACATCCGAAAAATCCTTTAAAGGCCTTAATACTTCGCCTTTTCCTGTAACTCTCTGCGTTCCTCCCCTGATGCAGAAGGGTACATCTGCTCCTATCATTAAAGACATTTTTTCCAGATCACTATATGAAAGGTTAGTTTTAAATATAAAATTCAATCCTCTTAAAACTGCTGCTGCATCAGAACTTCCTCCGCCTAGACCTGCAAATACAGGTATTGTCTTGTATAAATCAATCTTTATCCCCTGCTTTATACCCATCTCTTTCATAAAGAGCTTGGCAGCAAGATAAGCAGTATTCTCATTCTGCTTTATCGAGTAATCATCACACCAAAAATGTATGCCTTTCTCCTTTTCAGTAAAAGTTATCCTGTCTCCAAGCTCGACTGTTTGCATGATAGTATCAATTTCATGGTATCTGTCTTGTCTGAGTCCTTTGATATCTAGACCTATATTAATTTTTGCATACGCTTTCTGTACGATCATCTCTCTAAAAATCCAGCACGACTTTAACCGCCTTGCTTTCAGACATCAGTCTGAATCCCTCGTTAATATCTTCCATCGGAAGTTCATGGGTTATGACATGATCTATAAAAGAGGAATTCCCTTTGAGGAAGTTCTGACACTGGTACCATGTATCAAACATCCTTCTTCCATTAATTCCTCTTAATGTTATCCCTTTGAATATAACATATTTACCCATATCTATATTCAAATCCTCTGACGGGATTCCTAATATAGCCATATCTCCGCCATTTTCTATTACTTCAAGCCCCAGTTGGAAAGCTGAAGGGAATCCGCTCATCTCCAATACGACTTCCGGCTGGCGCCCATGGAAAGCTTCTAGTATCTGTTCCTTAGGATTATCTCCTAAAGGATTTATTACTTCATCAGCTCCTGCTTTTTTTGCAAGCTGAGCCTTATACGGCTGAGGCTCACTGACGACAAGCCTTGCTGCTCCAAATCTTTTTGCTATAGCTGTTGCAAATAACCCTATAGAACCGCCTCCGGTTATGAGAACATCCCTTGAAGATACAGGCTGTGCCATTACTGTATGCATAGCATTTCCCAAAGGATCCATTATAGCTCCGTATTTGTCCTCAATCTCATCATCCAAAGGCCACACATTCATTGCTGGCATTTTAATGTATTCAGCAAAACAGCCCGCCCTGTCAACCCCTATTATTTCTATGTCATTGCATATATGGCCTCTTCCTGTCCTGCAAAGCTTGCATTTCTGGCAGGTTATATGCCCTTCTGCAGATACTCTTTGGCCTATATGCAATCCTTTTACTGCTTTACCTGTTTCTACTATCTCGCCAGCAAACTCATGCCCCATAATAAGAGGTGGCTTAATCCTGTTTTGAGACCATTTGTCCCATTTATATATATGGAAATCTGTTCCGCAGATTCCCGCTTTTCTAATTTTAATAAGCACTTCATTCTCATTGATTTCAGGAACAGGCCTCTGTGCGAGTTCTACATTTCCCATTCCTTCTCTAGCTTTAATTATTACTTTCATAAACTCTCCTTAATCGCAGTTTGATTTTATCATATCCTAAGCTAAATGTTAATCGATTTACTGTGAGATGGTGTGAACTTGTTTCACTTGTGAACTTGCTTCACTTGTGAACTTGCTTCACTTGTGAACTTGCTTCACTTGTGAACTTGCTTCATGTTATATGCGTCAAAGTAACAAGAGTATTAGAAAGGAAGAAACGATGAAAAAAATAATTACTCTGGCATCTTTAATACTTATATTCTCATTACTTGCCGGTTGTGTTCCTTTTTTAACGAAATCATATAGCGAATCTTTAAAAATAGAGGATGTTCCAATGGAAATAATAAGGACAAACGGGTATCACGGTGATGCGTCATATCCTTACATACAGGTAATAAAAACTGAAGATGAGCTTTTGGAATATTATCAGGAAAAAAAAGAAGAATACAATATGGAGTCTGATGATGAAAGCAGCTTTAAAAGCAGAATGAAGTATTACAGCGAATCTTTTTTCGAAAACAATGTGCTTGCTATAATACTTATAGAAGAGCCAAGCGGTTCTATACGGCATGAACTGGGGTCAGTCGATAATTCTGGCAATTCCATAATATTCACGATTAAACGAATAATTCCTGAAATGGGTACTACTGATATGGCACAATGGCATTTATTGATTTCTATACCTGCTGCATCATACAATGATGACGATATCGATGTAATTTTCAGTGAATAATCCTTTTATTATAATAATTCCCTTGTTTTTGCCTTATTTATATACATCATCTTATCCATCTTCCTAAAGAAATCTGTAAGTGTTTCACCAGGTATATGGATACTGTATCCTATACTTATCCCAATCCTGAAGGGTAATTCTTTCTTTGTGTTGAAAGCTTCAATATTGTAATTAACCTTATCTATGAACTCATATGGGTCATCATCATTTAGTTCAACAACAACGACAAATTCATCTCCTCCATAACGGGCAATAAAATCATTGTCGCTGAATGTATCACGAAGAATTTTTGCAGTGCTCTTAAGAGCCGTATCACCATAATCATGTCCATAAACATCGTTAATTTTTTTAAACGAATCAATATCTATCATAAAACCAGCTATTCTCTTATTATTACTGCTGTTAATTTTTGCTCTTATATAGTTATCAAATTGCCTTCGGTTGTATAAATCTGTAAGATAGTCCTTGTATAGCTGTGTATTCTGTATATTTATATATATAATTAATAAAGATAAAGTGGCACATATCCATAATAGCGATATGCCATATATTATTACCTGTATTATCCCCCCAATGACTGCCGGTATAGCAAAAAGCATTAAAGAAAGAAACTCTCTTGTTTTTATGTTTTTTCGTTTGATAATCAGCAATAGATATGCAAATGCAATATACATGAAACATATAAATGCCATTACGAAAAAGTATCTGCCTCTGTGATACACATTTGCTTTATCTATGTCAAAAGCGAAATTACCGAAAAGACTTAATATAGAAAGTATAAAAACGATAAAAAATGGAATACTGACATATGGCAGCTGCTTTATTAATGCAGCTTTGTTCCTATATACATAATAGTGTATGTACAAATACCAGAACAAGCATATAAGTGTGTTGAATATATAGTAAACAAAAGTGGATGCAAACAGTAGAGTTCTGAAATTTTGACCTTGGGTTCCATCCAGAAGAACCATTGCCGTATCAAAAATCAACAGTATCGCATTGCTTATTGCCATGAAAATAAACAATCGTTGGTCAAGCAGCAGCTTATTTTTTCTGCTCTTTGTAAATAATAGAAGAACCATCATTATTGCAAAAGCGAATAAATTTAGTTCGATATACAAGGTTAATGTAAAAACTGACCTGTCCATCAGTGCCCCTTCTTATACATTAATGTGTTTATTATATTACAAATCCATTTGCCGTTCTCTTTTTTTTAAGGATTTTTCATAAATTACTCGTGTTTTTTATAGTATAATCATTTTTATGAAAAAGTTATTCGACAAGCTTATGCAATACAGGCTTTTCAGAGAATTGTATCTGATATTTAAATACGGCATTGTAGGCATTATAAATACATGCATTACGACAGGTATATTCTTTCTGTTGAGCCATTTAGGTTTCAAATATCTTGTTTATACGATTATAGGATATACAGTCGGTATTTGTATCAGTTTCCTTTTAAATAGGAAATATACTTTTAAGAAAGATAATGAAAATACCCCCAGGCAGATCATACTGTTTTTCACCATAAGCGCTTCTTTATTAGCTCTTGTTCAGCTTATACAGTATCTTCTTATTGATGTGTTTTATCTCAAGGAATGGCTCGGCGTGGGTATAGGAATGGTTTTTTATACTGGTACAGGATTCATAATGAACCGGAATATAGTCTTTAAGTATAAAGACAAAAAGGAGGAGCAGATTTGACAGACAGAATTTCAAAGCAGTTAAATTTCATTAAAGAAATAGATAAGATGAAGAATGTTTTAAGAATGACGCTTGTAAGTGAGTCAGTCCGCAGGGAGAATGATGCAGAGCATTCATGGCATCTTGCAATGATGGCTCTTCTTCTTGAAGAGTATGCTGCCAGACCTGTTGACATCACTCATGTATTAAAGATGACACTTGTTCATGATCTTGTGGAGATATATGCAGGTGATACTTTCGCATATGACATACAGGGTAATAAGGATAAGGAAGATAGAGAAAACAAAGCTGCTCAAAAACTTTTTTCACAGCTTCCAAAAGACCAGGAGAATTTAATATTTTCTTTATGGAGAGAATTTGATGATATGAAGACTGACGATTCTCTATTTGCAAATGCTTTGGACAGACTACAGCCTTTCTTAAGCAATGTTATGACACAAGGCCATACATGGATGCTGGGTCATGTGACAAAAGAAAAAATATTATGGAGAATGGATCCTATCAGAACTGCTACGCCTGCTTTATGGCCATATCTTTTAGATATGGTAAGTGAGATGGAGAAAAAAGGATATATACCAGAATAATCATCTTATGTTTTTCACTTCATACCCGACATCAGCTACTGTTTTTGTTAATAATTCATCAGTTTGTACAGATTCGACATAAGCTGTTTTCTTTTTTAAATCTACTTTTGCCTTTGTTCCATCAAGCTTGTTTAAAGCATCTTCAACTCTTTTCGAGCAGTGAGCACAGCTCATCCC